>Ga0307986_10003380_pt1 | contig 11119 bp, 13 predicted proteins | sample EllFjometageno82_FD_203170 | JGI IMG/M metagenome (GOLD analysis project Ga0307986, IMG submission 203170) | Marine microbial communities from Ellis Fjord, Antarctic Ocean - #82 | ecosystem: Environmental > Aquatic > Marine > Unclassified | place: Southern Ocean | collected 2014-10-09
GATTTTCTCTTTTAATTATATATTCAATACCATTTGTTTTTGAATAAATTAATTCATTATAACTATCTAATTGATGTTTAGATTTATAGTATGGATTATCTCTAAAATATGTATCAATTAAAGCCCAAACATCTAAGGGATGTGCCTTTCTTTTTTCTATAAAATCAAATGGTACAGTTTCATCACCAAATTCTTCCTCATCTGTATCATTCGAGATTTCTTCGTCACTATCTTTGTCTTCCCCAATTATCTCCTTTAATTTTTCATCACTTGATACTTTATTAATAGGTTCTTCAATATCTGTTTCAGATTCATCGTCAACAATAGTTTCAATATTCGATTTAAATATAACTTTATCTCCATTATCCACATTATCAACTACAACATCATCCACATTATCAACCACAACATCATCAACAGCAACATCAATATCATCAACAATATCAACATCATCGTTAGCAAATGTTGATTCGGATATATCATTCACAGCATTGCCTGCACCACCTGTACCACCCACAATAGCATCTGCATTATTTAAGAAATCATCTATTTTATGTTTATCACCCTTTAGGGCATTATTATTAAAATTAATACTTTTAACATCATCCATTATATTTTAAGAATATATTATTTTACTTAAAATCTTTTTAAATCATATATATATTATGTCCATAAATCAATTATTCAAAAATAGGCCATCTCGGAATTTTGTAATAAGTCTATTAAATCTATATGGTATAGAAGATTTTGATGATAATAGATTTTTTACAAAAAAAAATTTAGAAACATTAAATACAGTTGAAAAATTAAATGAAATTAGTGATGAAATAACAAAATATTACATACCATGTAAAGCAAAAACATATTTGAAAAATATAGATATTAATAGAAGTATAGTAATATTAAGGCAATTTTTAAAATGTTATGGTTATACACTTTTTTCAAAAGAAAAATTTATTAAAGGTGAAAAAAATACAATATATAAGATTATTGCAATAGATAAAGAAATAAATACTCCTAAGAAAAAAGAAAAAATTGTAGTTTCATTTGAATAACGTTTTCTATCTGCTTCTATTTGCGTCTATTTGCTTCTATGGATTTAGATAAGAACATTAATCCAATACCAAGTGATAAAAATCCTAACATCCATATAGGATATGTTCCATATGGTAATCTAGCCCAAGTATGTGCAGGACCCCAACCCATTACAGGATCTATTGAAAATTTAACTGCCATAAAAAATACTGTAAAACAGAATGCAGATGCACCAGAATATAATGAACTTGAATTTAATCTTAAACCAGGTATTCTCATTAGATAATATATAATAACTGCTATAACTAATCCTAATCCGAGTATTTCAAAATTTATCATACTCTATAATATAATATAGAAAAAAATTATTATTTAATTTAATTAACTAAGTTATCCTTTACAAATGCCAAAACTCTTTCTATGCCACCGAGTTATACCATATTTTCTAATAGCATCTAAGTGATTTTTTGTTCCATAACCTTTATTATTTCTTAAATCATACTTTTCTAATTCCGGATTATCATCAACTAATTTGTTTATCCATTCATCTCTATATGTTTTTGCTAATATACTTGCAGCAGCAATACTTTTATATGTATTATCGCCATCTACAACACAAACATGATCAATATAATGATCGTTTTTATCACTATAAAATTCAAAATGATTTCCATCAACTAAGATTGTATCAACACTTAATGATTGTGTTATTTCATCTAAACATTTATGCATTCCTGTCATTGTAGAATTTAATATATTATGTTTGTCTATATAATCATTATCTACTAATTGAACGCTATATGCTATAGCATTATCCATGATATAATCTTTTAACAAAGTCCTCTTTTTTTCAGAAACTTTTTTTGAATCCCGAATCTCATAATCTTTATTATCTTTAATGGGGTCTTCATTTAACCAAACAACAGCTCCAACACACACTGGTCCAAACAAACACCCTCTACCAACTTCATCTAAACCAACTTCAATACGATCTTTTTCATAAAACTGTTTCATAATATTTAAAATTAAAGATGTATTTTTAAATAATTAATTAAATAAACTTGTTTATTCTTTGTCACGAGCAACAATAATAAATTCAGCAATAAATCTACCACCATCGGCAAACATAGCTGCAGGTGTTGAATTTAAATCAGTTATTTTAATAGTCAATGAAGATAATTTTGTAGGATTAATACTACAAATATAATTCATTTTTTTTCCTTTGTGAACTCGTGTTATAGCCCCTCCATCACTCTCTTCATTGGGTATAATTATATTTCTAAAAGAAGGTGTTGGAGTTGTTCCAGTATTGTATTTATTACTATTTGATTTTATATTAAATTCATTAATACTTAATACGAATGCCATTTTTTCAGTATTATTATTTTTTATAGCCTGAAAAGTTGTAAAAGAATCTAAATATATATCTGATAATTTATCAATTATTAATGGTTCATATAAAGGTAAATTAATATCTGTTATTGTCTCGTTAATTATATAATCAACGATTAAAGTTTTTCTTTCACTACGTTCAAAACTGTAATTAGTATTTTGGTATAATGATAATTTAGCATTTTCTCCATGCTTTTCCATTTGTTTGCCCCATTCCATATTATATTAATATTATATATTTTATTTGTGTTAAACTAATTTAAAAATATTATCTTTATAAATTATAATGTATAATTTAGTTTATATGGCAAAACCAATATATGGTGGGTGGGTAACATACACAGCACATATGTCCTTAAAATATGATTATCCAATATATAAAATAGGTAAACGGAGTGAAAAGAATTCTAGAGATTTTGGTTATATGACAAGATATCAAAATTTATGTATCGAAGAAATAATAAAAAAAGAGCACTTAATAATTGTTGCATTAGATAAACATTATTATGAATATTTAAAATATTTTCCAAAAAATACACTACTTGTTATACATGATCCAACTGAATTAAAAAATAAAGAAAATCCATTAATAAAAGACGGATTAATAGATAATTTTAATATTATAACAATAAGACAAACTGTAAAAGATTACTTATTAAAAACTTATAAAATAGATAGCACATTTCAAACTCACCCCTTTTATAGATATGAAAAGAATAAAGATAGTATGAATAATTATGCAGTATCAATTAGTAGAATTGATTTTGATAAAAATACAGATATAATTTGTAAATGTAACAATATTATAGAATATGATGATAAATGTGTCAAGATATTTGGAAAAGAAAATAGATTATATGTTCATCACAAATTAAAAGATTTGAATTTCAAGGATTATTGGTACGGCTCATATCCTAAAAATTTACCAATGACTTATGATACTGGTATTGGGGAAAAAAATAATCTAGATATTTTAAAAGATTGTAAATTTATGGTTGACGTATCTACTATAAAAGATGATGGGGGTGGAACACAATATACATTTTTAGAAGCAATATACAATGATTGTATATTAGTATTACATAGAGAATGGATTGAAAAAGGAACATTATTTGTAGAAGATGAGAATTGTTTAGCTGTAAAAGATGAATATGAATTAAGGGATATCTTATTAGACATTAGAGAATATGATAAGGAAAAGATTGTTAGAAATGCAAGAAAGATATTAGAAAATCATTAATCAATTATTAGGCACAAATCATAAAATATTAACATGAATAATAGTATCCAATGTATCTTAGGAATAATTTTGTATAATTCTAACATTCTTATATAATCATAATTGATAAATTTAATAGATAACTCATAATTATGTTCCAGTAACAAGATATGCAGTTATTGCTGCCTCTTTTTTAGTAACATCCATATATCTATGTAAAGGTACATTATCAAGAACCATTTGAAATATCTCGACTGAAATATTACCTCTATTTCTTGAAAGGGCGAGTATAGTTGGATCTATTGTCCCTTGTGCTTTTAATCTATCATATATTGGAAGAATAAAATCAAACTCATCTTGAAACCATTTATATATGGTTAATGGCAAATATGGTGGTATTACATTTGGTGTATTACCTATTAGACCAGTTTTAACAGATAATCTTGATAATGTTGAAACTCTTGGTATTTCAAAAACATCATTTATATCAAATTCAAAAGGTAATAATATATATCTACTTTCTACACTATATCTTACACCATTACTACTTGCTCGACCAAAATGTGGTGTTTTATCTTCAGTAAATCTTAAAGCATCACCATCATTCATTTGAAATGTATATGCTGTTTTATTTTGTAAATGATCTACGTTTGCATGAGGATCATCCTCCAACTTCGCGTAAATACCTGATAATTTTCTTGGATCATCATCTATTTCATATAATTTATCCAATCCAGTATTTGTTCGAGGACTTCTAAAAAAACCCAATGTTTTATCATCATATGTACCTATTAATTGTAACCATATATTAAAAAGATCATAATTTTGTTTATCATTTCTTAAGAAATGATAAAACATTTTATGTTTATTATCAAATATATTTGGAACAGTTAAATTCATTTCTCTCCTTAAAAGATCTTCATTATTAAATGAATTTTTAAATGTAACCACCGTGTTACCTTTTAATGAGGGATCAGGTATTATAACCCTTTCTAATTGACTAAATGATGTCTCAATAGGGCATCCATTATACGTACCATCTGTTAAGGTTTGTAATAATGTATCTGGTGTATTTAACGTGTTATACTTTGATTCACCAGATACAGGGGATTGTCCATCAAGTCCTGGTATTACTTCGGGGAAAAATCTTTGTGGAATACCACCAATATTTGAAAAATCCGTATGAATATCAGGATATGCTTGTATTAGGCCATCCTGTATTTGTATATAATGATATTTATTTAATTTATTTACCATATATTTATCCATTATATAATTATCCCGTTGTCCATCCATAATTAATCTTGTATTACTAAAAAAATTAACATAATAAAATATTTTTCCATTACAATAAAATATACCATCCGCAATATGTTTAGCACTATCTCTATTACTACGTTCAATATATGTTTTTAACATATATGTAGAAAAACGTAAATTAAATCGGGGATGAATAATATTATCAATTTTATATCGAGGTAGTCTATTTAATTCATCGACATATTCTTGAAATGTGGTATTTGGTCCATCAACATCTAAAAATTTATCTAGTTTTTCATATCCATAATCATTATAACTATTGGGACCACTATTTTCTTTGTAACTAAAATTAAAACTACATTCATGAGAAGGAATTGAGAATTCACATGGTGGATCATCACATAATTCATTACATGATGTTGATATCTCTTTCAATTTGACAACCTTCTCCTTACAATATTCAGGTTTAGAACCGTCTGTTTTATTAGTTGGCATATTTACAGTTAAAGTTTTACGAATAGAAGGTGGTGCACAACTATCATCATCAAATTGTAACTCCTCTTTCATTTTTTGAATTACTCTAATAGTTTCTTGAACATCTGTATCAGTCTCATCTGGATCTTTTAGTTGACAAATACTACTACCATTAATATTTCTACATTCACATAAATTTATTGAACGGTAAATGATATTTCCAGGATTACTTTGATCTTCAATAGGTATACTATTATTGCAATTTCCAACACCATACTCATTCGGGTTATCACAATCGGTAGCACCTAATTGTTGATTACATGTATCGCCAACATTTAAACCGTCTATATTATTATATATTATAAAAAGTAAAATACCTAAAATTATAAACAATAAATATTTTGACATATATATATATATATTTTATTTATTTATTTTAATTAATCTATGATTAGGCACAAATCATAAAATATTAACATGAATAATAGTATCCAGTGTATTTTAGGAATAAATTTGTATAATTCTAACATTCTTATATAATCATTGAAAGGCCTATCTATATCAACGCCGCAATATATATTTGTATATTCAGTCAATATACATTTATCATAAGTATACCAATGAAATAACACAGATACAACTACAATTAAATGTACGAATGGATCAAAAAAGAATGCACCCAAATACAAATAAATTGCAAAAAAGTGATGTAATAATAATAATATTTCACCACTATTACTATAACAAATACTAGTTGATCTGTCCATAATATATTGACAAATGGTTAATACAAAAAATACGATGTAATTGTTCATATAATAAATATAATATTATTATATAATATATTATGCCCAATGATGAAGTATGTTTAAATTGTAAAGTATTAGAGCAAAACGAGAGGAAAGTGCCTATATGGCAGAAAATAGAAGGAAATGATAGTTTATTGCCCTTAATAATTAGACTTGATAAATACAATCCTAAAAATAGTATATTAAAAGAGGAGTTTCCAAAATTAACAGATTTAAGTACAAAAGTTTTAATGGAAAGTAATAAAAGAAATAGATGGGTTTTTTATTGGGCCGCAAATCGGAGCAAAGACCCATCGCATATTATGAGTGAACGAGATGCTTATGGGTCAAATACAAATCATGGAATACTAAAAACAGATGGTGATGGAAATGCAGAATTTGTCTTAAATTGTCCACAACCTTATATAAATGATAGTAAAATAACTTATCCAAGACATGTTCATTATACATTTTTAACGGAAGAAGATACATGGAATGAAAATATAAATAGTTTAGTTGTATTATGTCACTTAGATTTTAAACAAATGGCCAAATTTGTAGATGATAAATCTCATATGATAATTTATGTATCTAAAGAAAAAGAAACTGAAATACCTAATAGTATAGTATTTGATTATACCCAATTAATAGAAATGAATAGAACAGAAAGAAAACATTATTTATTGAGATTTATAAATCGTAATATAGGTAAGTTTCCAAAAATAAATACAAAAGTAGAATCTAAAAGATTAAAATTAAGAGATATACCAATTATAGTATATGGTCAAAATAAAACTGATAAATCCTCATTAAAATTAAGTGAATACTTAATTGATGCAAATATTGTAAATGTCATTGAATATAGTGATGGTTTAGATGGATGGAATAAAAGTATGAATGATACAGATGATGTAGATAATAAGGATAAAGATACAGATAATCCGGATATAGATGATGATATGAAATCGGTTGAATATGAAGGAAAAGAATATTATATACACGATGGCATTGATGTAAGTGATACAGATTATAAATTAGTTGGTAAATGGGACCCAGAAAAAAACATGATATTATGGTATTCAAAACCGGATGATAAAAAACCGGATGATAAACCGGATGTTAAAAGAGGTGATGTAGAACGAGATAAATTGGATAATGATGAAAAGGGTGAAATAGATGTAGAAGATAGATACAAAAATAAATTAATTGTAAATAAATTAAATGGTGATGATGAGAAAAATAGAGATGATAATGAATATGATTCAGATGATATACCAATTATGGGTGACAAAGACGATGTTGTAGATAACTTAGATGATAAAATATTAGATGATTTATTTGATAATACAAGTGATACAGAAATTATAGATGAAATTAAAGGTGGCAAAAATAATGATGAAGAAAATGATACTGATGAATTAGAAAAAATCGATGAAAAAACAGAAAAAACAGAAAAAATCAAACAAATAGAAAGACATAATAATAAAGATACAAAAGATGCAACGATATTACCAAAAAATAAAAGTATAAGTGTACTAAATCGTAAATATAAAAACAGAGGAATTACATTTTTTTGAATGATACAATTATTAATTTAAACGATAAAACAAATATTTATACATATAATATGGTAGAAAACAAAAAAATAGTTAAAAAAAGATGTCATAATTGTAATAAACGTTTAAAATTACTAGAAGAAAATTTGTGTAAATGCAATAAAATCTTTTGCCTCAAACACAGATTATGTCACTCACATGATTGTGAATACATTCGAAATAATGATAATAAAAAAAAGATTATAATGGAAAATCCTAAAGTTGAATGTGAAAAAGTTGAGAAGATTTAATATCGAATAATTTAATAACACTGTTGATGAATTATGTAATTCAGTAACTTTGTTGCATTTTTTTAATTGCCGTATGTACCCTTTTTTCAGAAATATTACAATCATGGATTAAGTATTTAATTAAATCTGCAATATTCATCTTTGATTTATGAAATGGTAATTCTTCTGGATTTAATTTATCCCTATACATAGTAAATAATTCTTTAGACCTTTCAAAACATTCTAAATAATTATCTGGAACAATATATTTATGATCACTATTGATAAAGTCTCCTATACAATTAAACTCATTAATTATACTATGTGCTTTAACAATTCCAATTCTTGGAATATTTTGACAATAGTCGCATCCACATAAGATACACAATTCTACAAATTTATCATAATCTAATTTTAAATCTTCTAAAACTTTATCTAAATCAATAATACTAATAAGATCTTTGCGTTTTTGTGTACGATCTAAACAATTACGAATTAGTCTTGGGCATCCAAATGGTAATGTGTCCATATCTTCAGTCATAACATAATCAACATATCCAATACGACATAATTCACTTGCTAATGCTTCACCCTCGCCATCCATATGTAAATATTCTATACCCATTAAATTTAATAATTGTTTAATATCATCAATATGAGTTTTAGTTAACCGAATACTTTTTTTTTCTAATTTATCCTTTGTAACATCAGATACTTTTTCATCAGAAACACTATTTTCTAATTCAGTTTTAGCAATTTTTGCCTTTTCTTGCCGACATCTAATAACTTCATATTTTTCTACAGGTGGTTTACCATCAAAGATATAAATTGGTGTAATATTCATAGATAATAGATTGACATTTTTATAGAAAATACCTGAAATATGACTAGTAACTTTATCAGAATCGTTAGTCAATGATTTACCATTATGGCGAACATTCATTAAGCATTGATAAATGTAAAGACTTGCATCAATTGCTACACGTTTTCCGGACAATTTATGATATTGACTAGTAGTAATCGAATCAGGACTATTAGTCTTGATAAGTTTTGTAAGAGATTTAATACCCATTGTATTATTTAATATTAGAAAAATATGTTTATATATATTTCAAATTTTATTTATAACAAATTAATTATTTAATCCACATTTACCAGAGCTGCCTGTACAGTTTGTTCCAGTACACGAACATGTTAAACCATTATCGCATTTATGCCATCCTGAAATACAAGTTTTGAAATTCGGTGATAATGATCCACAATCCTTCTTTGCATCGCTATCACAAATTGCGCCAGTTAAATTTAAATTAGTTATATAATCATTAATATTTGTACTTGTACATCCGGCATCCCTTAATAGCGATTGTTTGGTACCATAACATTGTTCGCATGCACTAATACTACTACAATTTGGGCAAAGACTTTTTAATTTTTTTGTACACTTATCTATAACTGGTGATGGTGGTGGTGGTGGTGGTGGTGGTGGTGGTTTAGTCTTTACACACTTTCTTCTGGAATAGAACGGTCCGCAACCATCATGCCAATCTCCATAATCTGTATATCCTTTTTGTAAAAATTTTGAATTACATAGTGGCGGGGTAAGTTGCATGCAGTGAACATCGGCTTCATTTTTGGAACAACCTGCTTTACGACTAAAGAGATCACCCGTTGCACCACAGTACTCGATTTCCACCTCTCCGCCAACACTAAAACCATTACCACAACCACAACTACCTAGTAGATGATACAATATAAATGCAGCAATTACAAACATTAGAATGTGTTCCATTTTTAACTCAGTCATTTATAATATAGAAATATAATTATAATTTTATAATTGTTTTTTAATAGTTTCAACAATACTAATATTTGAATTTAATAATTCATCGGTAGGTGTATTTAATATCCATCTATAATTTGTATCAGTATCTAATTCTTCATATGGCACCGAAACAAACAACATACTTGAAGGATCTTTAAATTGTAGAGACATTTTACCTAAGAAAGCATCTATATGTATTTTTCTATCATTGATATTATATGATCCATCACTCTTACAGCAATAATGTTTATGGATTGGTTTAGTATAACCGATAGCTTCACCTAATGGTTCGGGATCTTTGCCAACATGATTATATAAATATTCATGTTGTTTTGCAAATATAAATTGTTCTAATAAGTTTTTGTAAGATACAATACAACTACAACCTTTTTGTGCTCCAATAATTTTATTATTAACTGCAGTAAATTCGCCATTAAATGGATCACTATTAGTTATATTAGGAGATGTTCCAAATGTAACCATTTCATGATTCTTACAATCTTGGAATAATCCTCTATAATCACGATTTAAGCATACAGTATAAGGAGATAACCATAATCCACCATATAATTCTAAAAGATAAGCACCCAATAAATCAATGACTTTCTTTTCTTGATAACCGCTATGTTTTAATCTTGATGGAAAATGAGGGACATATAAATGGGCATTTTTTCGAGTAACTATAATCAAGTTTATATCATGATTATCAATATTTTTTAACATTGTGTCAGTACACAATTTTTGAAATGGATATCTGTAGTTATATGATAATTGGGGATATCTCCAATTCATCTTAAAATTATAATCCTCATCTTGACAAAAAGTCCATACATTTAATTTGTTATTATTTACTTGTGCCATAACAATTGGATCAATATCATCTAATATAGGTTGATTTTCTACAGCATTGGGATTGGGTTTACTATTGTATATAAACCATATAATTCCAATAAAAACAATAAATATTAATAGTTTATTCATTATATTATAATATATAAAATAATTTGTTAGATAATTAATATTAAAAAAAATTTATATATTAAATGTCATATAATGCCATCGTATCAAAAATATTAGATAATGTTGTCACAGAAGTTAATAAGGAAGAAAATATGGATCGTATTAAAAAAAATGTAATAGAACCAATTATATATAATACTATGTATCAATTATATCCTTATATTTTAATTTTTGCAATTAGTATGATTACAATGTTTGTTTTGGTTTTTACTATTTTGTTCTTAAATATTAAGTTGTGTTATAAAGAATAAAAAATTTTATCATTTTGTTTTTTTGTCTATGTT
>Ga0307986_10003381_pt1 | contig 11116 bp, 20 predicted proteins | sample EllFjometageno82_FD_203170 | JGI IMG/M metagenome (GOLD analysis project Ga0307986, IMG submission 203170) | Marine microbial communities from Ellis Fjord, Antarctic Ocean - #82 | ecosystem: Environmental > Aquatic > Marine > Unclassified | place: Southern Ocean | collected 2014-10-09
TGTGAGACTTTATGGGATGTAGTGAAAACTTAATATGGTGCCCGGGGCCGGAATTCCCACCATATTTACTCCTGTAAAAAGTTGTTTTATAATCGTCTGTAGTTGTTGCAGTATAAAGGATTGTTCATCCAATGTACAGTCTTTATCATAAATGTTTGTTTCTTGTTTGTGATAACTGTTGTGATAACTATCTGATACTTGATTTGATTGTTGTCTCGGTGTAGAGTGGCGCATGGTTGCATCACCGTAACTTGTTGGATATTCATCACACCAATCAATGGTGCGAGGTCGTGGTGTGGGTATATTTTTGAGCTTTTCTTTAAGCGTAGTTATATCTAGGTTAGACATGATAATCTCCTTTGTGGTTGAGCGTTATTGCTCGTTAGGCTGTTGGTGCACATAATTGTGCAATTAGATTGCGTAGTTCGGCTTAGGGGGTGCTAGATACTGTTTGGGGTACCTGTATGTATATATAAGTCATAAATACTAGCTATACACTTGATTGTATTCACACTTGCTGTTATAGTTACGGTGCAATTTAATACGAATATAACTAAACGATATAGTGAGCAATAAGCAGTTAAAAAGAATACTTTACAGTTGTGGTATGGGCACATTTTCGGCGTTTTATGGTAAGTTCACTGATAAATCTATATCGGACTTGGACTTGCAAAAAGCGTTACTTAAAGTTGGTCATGCAAGTACGCAGTATTCAGCAAAGATTAAAGTAAGAAGGGCAAGGCTCATAATTAACAGATCTAAAGGGGTTGAAGCTTTAAGATACGTTGCTAATGCCAATGCGAAAAAAGTGGCGCATGACGGTGTTAATATTGCACGAAATACACTTAGTAGATTAGGGGAGTCATGGTAAATAAATTCTTATTAATTGTTGGACTATTGTTCTCCTTGACTATTCAGGCTGGATCAGTAGAAAGTTTTTGTGCTGACCTTATTAAAAATAGAAATGAAGTCCAAACTGGTGACTGTTCAAAATGTGTGGCTGGAAGTTTTGAAGAGCTTGTATACAGCGTGTTGGATCCATATATACTCTCGGCTGATGAGGTATATTATCTTGGCATTTATCCTTCATTCCTTGAGGAAAACATGATGACAGGCGAATACAAATTAACCTCTCTCAACTATGGGCCTTCTCTTAAGCAACAATTTCAGAACTGTATTAGTAAGAAAAAACAAGAACAAAGTGATAGTGGGTTCTTAAAATATTTAGACAAGTATTAATCAATGGTGGGAAATAATATGAAAAAGATACTTTTATTAGCAATTTTAGCTTTATTCCTTAGTTCATGTGAAAGAAGGGGTCAGCCGTATTATCAAACTGAACAGAGAGGCTTAGGAGGTGTTCTTCGTTCAATATCACAAGACTTGGGTGAGCAAATTAGGCGCGATGAACAACGAAGAGCAAATACAGTAAAATGCTATCCTGATGTTTATGGTCAAATTTCAACAACCTATACTTGTCGCTAATCAACAATGAAAAAATAATATTGGTTAATATCTGTCTTTTAAAAACTCCAAAAGAAGGAACTTATACCGAGCATTATCCGAATGGTCAGATAAACTTTAAACTAAACAGTCGTGTATTCAAATTGCCTATTTTGTAACATTGAAAACGAACGAGTCATTGCTGAAAATGATCTAGCTTATGCTGTTCTTGATGGCTTTCCTGTAACTGAATCACACACACTGATTATTCCCAAACGACATGTTGAAGATTACTTTGGTTTAACCCAAGAAGAGTTACTTGCTTGTGATGATCTAATACGATCTCTTAAAGATGAAATTATGAATTCTGATAGTTCGGTTGATGGCTTTAACATCGGAATGAATTCTGGTGAAAGCGCAGGCCAATTTACGAAGTTTCAGTCTGAATATTTAACATTGATTTTATGAAGTTTTCCCTAAAATAAAGATATATTGGCTTTGTCTCCAGGCAGTTTGAACACTGGTGATTAATTTTCTTAATGGAACTTAATATCAATTCTTATAGTAGATTCGGGTTATTGTGATATATTGTTTTAAAATCAACCTTAATTCCTTCTATTTACTTTTAATAAATTTTCAGAAATTTTTATGATAAAAACAATAAGACAGTTTTTTTTAATTTTATGGGCAGTGGCTACACTAAATACCACTGCACAAGCAAATATGCTGGAATCGACACAGAAAGCATGTGAAAGGTGTGCGTAAAGACTCATGTTCAGCATTAAAGTATTTTGGAAAAGCTTGTGACAATAGGGGCCCATCAGGATGTGACAACTACTCTCGATTACTTAAAGAAACTAAAGGCGATTGCAGTAGTGGCTTCTTTGATATATTTCAGTAATACAAAATCTTGATTATTTGTAATGGGTATTTAATTCAATAAATAGGAGTAGTAAGATGGGTAATAGTTTAAAAATATTTGGAATTTCTTTCATTGTAATTGGAATCATTAACCAGGCATTTTATGGGTTCTGTTTTAAGTCGTATTGCTTGTCAGCTGCATTTCCAAAAGTACTTATACTATCAATAATAGTGACAGTTGCATTGTCCATAATGAATAAGGATTGAGCTAATATGAATAAAAAAATATTACTACCAGTACTATTGTTACTCAGTGCAAGTGCCAATACTGAAGAATGCCACTGTGTTAATGACGAAATGGGAAATTCGGGTTGTTACACTATCTCTGGATCTGCTTGTGGATCATCAGCGAGAAGAGGCAAATCTTCTCCAAGCTTCTTTAGTTCAATGTTCGATAAAATTTTTGATGATAAAGATGAGCCAGTTAAGGGCTTTAATATGAATAGTCTTGTGTGTGTTGGTAAGTCTTGGCGAAGAGCATCATGCCAACAAGATATAAAAAAAGGGAAGTATATTAAAGGTTGTGAATACAATGCTCGTTGCAGGCAAAGATATCCTAACAACTTAAAAAGGAATAAGTAGTGAATGAAGTAATAGCCACTCTTGCTGGTTTAGCTGGACTTGCAGGATTGTTATGGTTTTATGCATCTCTTACAGATCGACAAGACTTGGAGATATTTGCAGAGCGTACAATAATGACCCTTGGTGCGTTAGTAATGATAATTGTTTTTTTACTTTTAAGCTCTAAACCTGGATCTAACTCTAGTACTAAAGTTAAACCTTATACATCTGGTGTGTCCTCATCGTACCAACCATTGTCCGAAGAGGAAGATAAGCGACTTAGGTTGGACGCGTATCATGATTGTTTAGACTACGATACATCGTCATCATGTAGCAAAATACTTGAAGATTAAGATAGATATGGGCATTAAGTCGAAAATTATTGCACTAATATTGTCTTTTCATATTGGTATTGTTTTAGCCTCGTCAGAAATTAGAATTATTACAAACTCTCCGCTTGATTATTCTGGTCCTAGTAGTGATTGTACTGCTGAGATCTGCAAGGAGTTATTAAATTTAATTAACAATTCTAAGCGCTCAATAGACTTTGCAGTATACGGCCTAAGAGGGCAAGACAAAATTCTTAATGCTTTGATTGATGCTAAAAATCGAGGTGTCTACATTAGAGGCATAATAGATAAAGACACATCTGGCAATAGTTATTATTCTGACACCCATCTTATAGAGAAAAATTTTGACAATATTAAGTCTGATTATTACCAAGATATCAGAGTAGCAAAGATGCTCAGTAAGAAGCGGAAGAAATGGAAAGATAAATGCGTAAGGCCAAAAGGACACAAAGGGCCATTGCAGTGCTTTGAGGGTAAAGGGTATGCGTCTAAAAAAGACATATACTTCAAAGGTGACATCATGCACAACAAGTTTTTTATTGTTGACAATCAATACATATGGACAGGATCTGCTAACTTAAGTGATACTGGCATTGGTGGGTACAATGCAAACGTTGTGGCTGTTGTTAATTCAGAATATATTGCAGATAAATATCTAATTGAATTTGAACAGATGTTTGAAGATGGTAAGTATCACAGAGCAAAGAAAAAACTCAAAAAAACAAAGCTTGAAACCTATATTGATGGGCAAAAAATTAATGTTTATTTTTCACCTCAAGGATATGCGGTATATCGTGGCGTCATTCCTTTAATCAAAAAAGCAGAGAATTCCATCGATATATCAATCTTTTTTCTAACTCATAAGAATATTTCTAAAGAGCTTGTGAAAGCTAAGAATAGAGGAGTATCCGTAAGAGTGATACTGGATGCTACAGCTGCAACTAATGGCTACAGTAAGCATAATTATTTAAGAGAGAATGGTATACCAGTTAAGGTCGAGAATTGGGGTGGAAAGATGCACATGAAGTCTGCCATTATCGACAAGAAGCACTTAATTGTGGGGTCAATGAATTGGACAAGCGCAGGCGAAAGCAAGAATGATGAAAATACTTTGATAATAATGAATAGCAATGACGCTTCAAAGTACCAAAGTTTTTACAATCTGATCTGGAATTCAATTCCAGATCAGTGGCTCAACAATGACCCTCTGCCAGAGTCACTAGATTCAAAAGGATCTTGCTATGATGGCATTGACAATGACTTTGATAAAAAGGTTGATTCTAAAGATAATGGATGTAGATAGGATTGCTAACTCTTGAAATCAATAAAATGTAAGGGTATAGTTCTTAATGAATCTCTAATAGAAAAGTGAATAATAAAATATGAAAAATTTCATAAAAGACATAAGAATCGAAGCGATTGATAAGGTCGTAAAAAAAGTTGATAATAAGATCAAGGAAAGGGAATTGTTAAGCTTTAAGGCTGAGCTAGCTAAAGAGCATAAAAGTATAAATGAATATACAGAAGAAGAAATAGAGACAATACTGACAGATAAAAGAGAAAAGTCGATTTCTAAAATTAAAGATAAGTCGCTTGTTGGTTTAGCAGTTACATTATTGATTGGTATTTAAATAGTATGGATATCATTATTCTTTCTGTATCAATAGTAACTTCAATAGTTATTGTTCCCTTCCTCTTGGGGTTGTTCTTGTATAAAGTTCTTGCGTATAGTATATCTTTAAAAGAATCGGTATCCATTTTTGTATATGGCATTTCTTGGGCGTTAATTCCATTCTACATATTATTATCCAAGATTCCATCTTCTACAGGCAACATATCTGAATATGTATCGGGTGTAATAGTAATACTTCTAGTATTTATAGTCTTATTAAAGTTGGCTGCCTCTCTCAATAGGGGTAGTGAAAATAGAAAGCGTCTAATGTTATGGGGCGTACTGGCAATCCTTCCACTATTGGTCGGTTTAGGGTTATTTTTTAAAGTCCTGTATTATATTCTTGGAGGTAAGTATGTTTAGTTTTAAGTATGCGGTTATTAATATTGTGCTAGGCTTCATTGCGGGTGTATTTGGCAGTGGCTACAAGTCAGCTGATTCCAATTTTATTGGCCATATTATTGTCATTGGTGCAGTGATTTATACATGGTATAGTTTTTCATTTGTATGGGCTATTGCAACATTTATTGAGCTAATGATTGGTGCAGCAATATATGGCGCCACGGCATCTAAAAAAGATTAATAAGTAATGTTAAAGATTTTTGATATTAAATTTTTTGTAGTATTTATACTTCTTATGGTGACTCAAGTTAATGCTGAGTTTGTGGGTAAATCTGAAAAGGCTGCAATTACAGTTGTAGGACTTCTTTCTGTGTATGCATCCCGATGTGGAAATCTAACCACCCTTGGCGATAAACTTTATCTTATCGTTGTAAGGGCTCAGGAAGATAAGGGATTGCAAATATGGAATATTGCAGAGTTCCAAGAAGGTGTCAATAAATTTAATGGTTTTATCGAAACGGACGGATTAGTGAAAACTTGTGGTGCAATAAGAAAAGCTATGAAATCAATGCCAATTTGGAATAAGGCCATTGAATAAAAAGGAAGTAGCATGAAAGTAATTATTACAGCATTAATTGCGTCTATTTTTTCAGTTGGTGTGTATGCACAAATAAGCTGGCAAAAGGCAGGTGAGATTGCTAGTGAATTCAATATTACAGAAAACGGTGTAACGCTCGATCAGGAAGCGACCTACGACATGGGCAAGAAAATGATGAAGCTTGTACCTAGCCATCCTTTTGCTGATTTTGACCAGGTGGTAGTATCGCGTAACTATACTACAAAAGATATTGAAAATGCACCTGACACCATGAAGGTTACAACAAAATATAATGGCGATGTGAAAACAGTGAAAGGCTGTATAAACATGAAGAAAATGGTCAATGGTTTAAGAAAAAATCTCACTGGTGGAAGCTCTACAGATGTGGCAAATTATTTATTTGAAATAGCTGTAACACACTACAACTCATTATCACCAAGCCATGTGCGTTATTATCAAAAAGGCTGGAATATATGTGTGAGTATGAATTATTAAATAGGGGTTAATATGAAAATTTTAATAGCAACAATAATTGCCATAACATCTATGACCGCCCAAGCATTTAGTAGCTATAAGTGCTTTGTAAAGCCATTTGATCAATATCCAGAGAATAGAGTCAATGTATTGCCAACATTTAATTCTATAGTGGTCATGCATGTTGAATCTGATAGAAAGACCTTTAAGTCGAAGCCAAAGGCTTATGATATTGTAAAAAGTAAGCAGATTGACAATATGGAGGCTCATGGGTTGGGGGTGGATGCATTTAGTGTTAGTAGTTATCCTGGCGATGATGGGTGGCATTTAGGTACCTATATAAAAGCAGAGTATAAAGGTAAGGGTGGCGTAATTTATCAGTGTAAAAAAATTAGAATTGTAAAGGATTAGTTTCACAATGAAGAAAATGCTATTAATATTTTTAATACCACTTTCTACATATAGTAAGTTGCCTGATTATGGTTCAGACCTTTACAAAAGCGACTGCTCATCGGCGTATAGTGAACACACTGATTTTTATATAAAAACCATAAACAGGTGTGATTTGTTTAATAGAGTATATCAAGTTAAATCTGATTGTCGTAAGCAGACAAATGAAATCATGAAAAAAAAGATTAAAGAGTGTGTAAAAAAAATATCAAGACAGAACTTGGTGGGATAAATTATAAAAGGAGTGGCGTGAGAAAATTTACTAAAACTTTGGTAGGTGTAGTGCTAACTCTAGCTAATGGAGTAATGGCTTATGTTCCGGATCGTTGCGATTGGCAAGATTGTGGAGCATTAGCAAGAGGTGAGTCTGATGGCGGAGGATGGGGTCTGCTTATATTGTTTGCAATAGTGTTTTTTATCATAGCAAAAAGCAAGTAAATGTAATATATATGAGAAATTATGTTATTGTAAATTTCTATTTACACTTAATAAAAGGATTAAAGTTATTATGAAAGCAATTATTTTGGCCACATCTTTTTTAATATCATTTTCTGCAACATCTGGTTGGTTTTCAGACGCAAAAAACAAATTATTTGAAGACAAGGAAGAGGTTAGCTTTGGGCATGATGTTGGTTATTACTCATGTTGGGACGATATGGGAATGACTGTCTTCAATCTTAATAGACTTGAAGGGTTTTCAGATGATTTTTGGCGAGGCTATGCGACAGGGTGTGAACTAGGTACGCATAATTACACAGCTGACAGCATTAGAAGGTCTGGTAGCATGAATTCCTCGAAATTTGGCCCTAGTGACGATGATAAGTTTAAATATGTCATCCGCAATCAATCAAATGAAATGACAGCCATGATATGGCTATTGTTTAGTGGTGAATTTGATAAAATTTACAGATAGAGTAAATGGGTGTTCAATACCTGCCTTCTGAAAACTCCAAATCAAACCCAGTCTCTTGCTTAACAATTTCATTTAACCAGCCAGTGTCAACCTTGTTATAAAACACGATGCAGTCATGCACCAATAGGGCGATGTTGTTTCGATTGGAGTGCTTAATAATCGCATCAATTACTTGACGCTCACAACCTTGAAGTATGTGCGCCAACCTTTCTCTATCAGTTTTTTTGATAAACTCGATGCCCACCGCATTAACCGATCCAACCTCTTGCTTAGATAAGGCCTTACTTGCAAGCTTAAAGGCTGTCATATATCTCCGTAACCATGCATTAGTGACTACATTCTCAATAGCCTTGGTATTGCCATCACAAACCTTGTAAATGGCTTCGTGGTGAGATCTGGACAACTTGGCACCATAAGTAAGCGCTTGTAATATTGTCTTAACTTTTTTAAGGGACAAGCCTAATTCTTTAGCAAGCTTGTTACGTACAAATTGTTTGTTTGCAATATACTCACGCACTACATCAATCTCAACTATCTCAATATTATGTTGATCCAATACTTGTACTAATATGTTTTGGTGTGCGGCTTCAAGATCATATTCATAACAACCTTCAAGTGCAGCATATCTAACAGCTCGACTGTAGCCTTGCAAAGTACCACCAACCGCAAAGTATCGACCAGTACTAACTTCTCTATAAAATACATAAACTGCGTTGGCTTTAAGCTCTCTAACAACGGTTAAGATGCGATTTATTTCATCAATTTGCTGAATAACCTTGGAGCTGTCAATATCCTTACTGGTAAAGACTTTTAAAGCTTTTGATGACTTAAATTCTCTATTTACCCTAGCTAGGGCCCCTGTGGTACCGGTGAGAGCTACTAGTAAGAGGTCAGAGTCTATTTCGCACATTTCGACGATTAGTCTTTGATGCTGATTAGTATTAACTTTTATACTGTTTAAATTTAGTTTCTTTAATGATTTGAGAAGCGATTCTAATTGTACCTTAAAGGTTATTAGTGCTTCTGTATTGACGCGTACCAATGTATTAATATTGGTAGCTTCGTTGACGTTACTTTTAGTTCTAACAATTGAGCCTTGATTGATTTGATCAAAGTCAGTTATTAGGTCGTTATGATTGTTACGTATGTATCGTTGATCGTTAAGATATGCAGGTAGCTTCTCAACCCAGTCAATTACAATTTGTACAATTTGTGGGTGTAGTTGAAACCCGTTCATGCAGCCGATAGTGTTGTTTGTACCTTTAAATGCTTCAACAGTCTTTATAACCCAGTTAGTTGGCTGGTGTTTAATTGCGTTAGGTTCAGCTTTGCGCTTAAGGGTGTATTGATTCTCTATAAGGCCATACCTATTGTTTTTAGGCTTTAAGTAGTAACCTTTATTATTAACTGCTCTAAAATCTCTTGAATCAGTGAAGCACCTTGTCACTTCTTTTAGGCCCATTGCCCAGCTTTCAGGGTCTCTATTGTGCTGGTTACTCTTAATCACGTTATAGTGGTGATAAAAGACCTTAATGTAACCTGTCTGAATACGTATAGGTAGGTCAGTGAATTGATTACTTAGTATATTGCGAATGTACTCAAGTAACGAGTTTGGGAAGTAGTATGTGTCTATTGAGATTGGTTTATTTTTAGTCATAGTGTGATGTTTAACATACGTGTCGTTGTAACGCATAGCTCGTGCTTCATGCAGGATGGTAACAAGGGTTAATTGCTTGCTTAAATTTAGAGGTATACAAGTGAACTAACAGTAGTTTGTTAGCGTCTCTCGTATGTAGTTGGCTTTGATCTTGATATCAGTTGGTGAACCATAGTTCTTAGATATGCTAGATTTCCAGCCACAGATCTCTTCACGAATATCTGCAGGACATTCAACATTACGCAATCTAGTTTGCATCGTGTGTCTAAATGAATAAGCAGTGGGTGCTTTTGGATCATCTAGAAGTTTTTTAATACGTTTATTAATCACATTAGATGCATTAGTATGCTTGAATGACTTTTTATCTTTAGATAAGTAATGTGGGAATAACCATTCTTGGGTTAAATCCAACGATTGAGCAGCTTCTAAGGCTAGCCCAATTAATGGGATCATCCTTGTGCTATTCTTGGTTTTTAGGCGTCTGAGTGTATTTTGATGAAGTCTAATATAAGGATATTCTTTATTCAGGTGGATATCTTCTGATGCAAGGCCTAGCACTTCTCCACCTCTCATGCCAGTATCTAGGGCAAACATAATCAAGTGGTCAGTCATATTGGTTGAGCCACTAAGATTACCTCTAAGCGTGTTTAATTGCTCAGGTCTAAAATCAGGCCTCTCTTTACAATCATCGCCATAATTTGGGATATCTAGCTTACTGAATCTATGCGGACAATCAATCTCATACTCATTATTAACCTTGTTAAATACAGCATTGATCAAGCTGAGATATTTCTTAACAGTGCCGGTACTTGCCCCGGTGTTGAGCTTTGCAAGAATGAATTTGTTAATGTCAGTTCTTTTATATTCATGAGGCATGCGATTGCCTAAAAACTCAGTCATTTGGGCGATAGCTCGCTTAGCGTCTTTAATCTGCTTTGAATCATGACTCAGGCCTTTGAGCTCAGCATAGGGGTCTATGTAGTCTGATGCATAAAGCTCAATTTTTCCTTTAAGGGTTATTTCTATGCTTCGGTATTCATGTGGATCCAGGTGATACTTAATCGCAGTCATGAGTGCGCTATGGCGATCGTAGTCTGGATTGTTCATCGATAGTTGCTGTATATTGATATACACTTCATAAGGCAGCTTATTGGCAACCGATTCAAAGTGTTCTCTTTTTGCACCAGGATAGAATTCTTGATGATTTTCTACATCGTATGACGCTTCTTCTTCAAGGTAAGTAATTGCACGCTTAAGTATTGAGCCATCAGGATTGGCTCGAAGATTTTGCCACTCTTGTTCAACAGCTGAGTTGATTTTTAGGATGGGAGCAAGTGCGGCCTGCTTATTCTTTACTTTTGTACTTACGACTTTATAGTCTCTATTGTTGTAATGACGGCGTAAATCCTCCGGTATTCGTTTCCGATAATATACTGTGGTATTATTACCCTTTGGCTGCCAAACGTATCTAACAGACATGTTTATGATCTCTAAATGTGATGTGTTCATTGTACACCTCTAGAGTCAATTGTGATAACTGTAGTGATAACAGTTTGAATAGACAAATCCCTTGTTGCTATTGGTGATAAATGGGTTTGGTCGTTTGATTTGGTGCCCGGGGCCGGAATCGAACCGGCACGCCGATAAAGGCGCAGGATTTTAAGTCCTGTGTGTCTACCAATTTCACCACCCGGGCAGGAACTGTGTAATTACTATAGACACATTAAAAAGATGC
>Ga0307986_10003383_pt1 | contig 11113 bp, 6 predicted proteins | sample EllFjometageno82_FD_203170 | JGI IMG/M metagenome (GOLD analysis project Ga0307986, IMG submission 203170) | Marine microbial communities from Ellis Fjord, Antarctic Ocean - #82 | ecosystem: Environmental > Aquatic > Marine > Unclassified | place: Southern Ocean | collected 2014-10-09
CTAGCTCACCTATTAAGCGAGCGATCTCTTGCATTAGTTTTCTTTGCTGTCAGAGTTACTAGCACCAAAGTAAAAGGATATGATCGCACTAGCTAGTCCACCTAGATAACCAAGAACAAGGTTAATTAGCGCCTCGCTGTTTTGCTCTGGAGGCTGTATAGTTACTAAGAATATATAGCCCATGAAGCCTCCAACAACAGTGACACCTATTACACGCGCAGTCCAGTCTTTAGAAAACCTACCTCTTGCGTCTTGTATATCAGCCGTTTCAAGAGCATACAAATCTACATCAAGCTCTTTCATCTTGACATCAAACTCTGCGTCAATCTTTTTAAGCTCTGCAAGTTGTTCTGGTGTAGCTGCCTGAATAGCCTGTTCTATTTTTTTAGGTTCGGGATCACAGCCTAGTGCTTCTGCTATCATATTAGCGGCCATGCCGCCCATTGGACCCCCTAGTGCAGTACCGATTGTTGGGGCTACCGCGCCAAGTATTCCTTTAACACCTTTAAATAAATTAAATTTCATAGTGATTCTCTTTTTCCTTTAGTTCTTCAGGGGTAAAGCGTATGTTACTTTGTAGTATTGTATCTATATGTTCTAAAGCTATTTCTAAAGGCATCTCCGGCAGGCCCTTTAAAAAGGACTTTAGCACTTCTTCATACACTGTTCGGAACTCTTCGCGCAGGAGCCAAGGCAAGTCCTGTTTAGAGCGCATCTTACAATCAATACGATACCCCCTATCTAAATCTTCTTCATAGTATCCGTGTACTGCAAAATAAATATCTTCAGAGGATTCGTTATCCACGTTGACTTCTTTTGTAAAGTACATTAACTAAGCCGCCTTGATTAACGTTAGCGCGGTTAAACTGTGGTTCGTTTGCTAAAGGTTCTACAGTGTCTGACGATGGAGGTACTCCGTCCTGAGTGCTCGGTAGCGCTGCTACACGCTCTGTTTCTTCTGTTTGCTGTAGTGCTGCAAGCTCTGCTTCTGCTAGGCGCTCTGCTTCTGCTTTGCGCTTTGCTTCTGCTGCTGCGGCTGCTTTACGCTCTGCTTCTTGCCGAGCTTGCTCTTCTTGTTTTGCCTGTGACTCGTCTGGGTAGTATTCGCCGTCAATAGTTGTCGCCAAGTCTAGCCCCATTGCGTGAGCTTGTTTTAGAGTCGTGATATAACCCGCCGCATAGGCTGCTTGGGCGGCTCTGTTATCCATGCCCGCCGTGTTTTCTAATTTACCAGAGTCTTTGTTTGTTACCTTCCGTCTCGAATTCTTTATAAATTGTTTCCTATCTTCTGGCGTATCGCCTAGGTAATCAAAGATATCGTCCCAAGCCGATGCAGCTTTGCTTGCACCTACGTTGTAAGATACGTCCTGTAGCACGGTTTGCTGCGATGTAGTCAGTTCATCCCAAGACGTATTCCTAGCCGCAAGCTTAGCGTCCCAACCGCGCCGTCGAGCTTCTGCTAGATTATTCCGGATATCCGTACGCATAATAGTACGTACGTTTTCCTCATCAAGGTATATCTCCCCATCATCGGAAGTGAACGGAATACCGTGGATTTCCCCTGACGCCCATTCGTCTGCAGTAATCTTATGCCCGTATCCGATGTCATATGTTATTTTGCCGCTAGCTTTGTCTTTAGCGTCTTTAGAGACTGCAGGGGAATACCCTAAGCCCTTAGTAAAGCCGTGTTTCCCTTCGGCCACATAGAGCATTTTTGCGTGTTGTTCTATTGCGCTGTCAAGTGCCGCTTTTACGGCGTCAGTGGGGCTAAGTAAGCTTTCCCGCGTCTCTTCTCCATCCTTATAAAAAGGATCTAATCCTTGTTTGTCTCTTTCACGAGCATGTCTAATGGCCTTTTGTAGAATAGCAGAAGGAACAATTTGAGGGTTGCCTGCAGCATTGTTGTTCTTAAACCACTTTACTTCTTCTTCCGTTAAAGTAGGAACTAATAGCGGAACAGGTCTACCGCCAAGAACATCGTCAAAAGTAATAGATAATTCAGTTTGAATCCCCCCTGTCTCATTATTTATAATAGGGCCTAAAAAACCTTTCTGAGACTTAAGACTTCCGTCTGCTCTACGCGCAGTAGCCTCGCCTCCGTTTTCAAAACCAAGCCTAAGGTCTTCAAGGGACACGACACCGCGTTCTTCCTCGTCCCGCATAATTACGCCAGCCTGTTCGTCGTAAGGGACTCCTGTCATTTTATCAATTCTTTCATCAGGCTCTACAGAAGCATTGGGCACATCGTAAACTATGCCACCCTTACTTTTCTCGTAACGAACATAAGGAGTTTCTTTTTTCTTAGGTTTTTTCTTTTTAACTTTTTCTTCCTTTGGTCCCTTGTCAAAATCTCTACCGGCTTTTCGTAACGCCTTTCTTGTTTCAGAAGGAAGAACTTGGTAAAACGGAATATTTTGCGCAAGTACTTCAACGCCGCCTCTGTCATATGAAACTGCATCTATAATATCTTGTGGAAAAGGACCCGCAAATGTTTTTAAAACAGAAGTAATTCCGCCTCTTCCTGACTCTATATTGCGTTCATATCTTGTGGCATAATCAAAAAGCCCAAAACCACCAAACCTTCTAATTCCTTCCGCAGCAAGCTTAACAGGTTCTTTTTCTTCTCCTGTTTTATATTCATATAAGTTTTCACCACCACTTCTAAGAGTATTTAATAAGTGAGCAACAGTAGTCATTGCAACCGTCGTTATTGCTATTTTAGGAAGTGCTTGTAGAGGGTGGTTAACACTTTCATTAACCCATCGTTTTAAAATAGTATTGCCAAATACAGTAGGATAACCAGCAAATTGTGTTAGCAAACGTGCCGCAGGATGGGAAAACCACAGAGGTCTATTAGCTTGTGAAGTACTTGGGTTAAGAATAATTTCTTGAGTAAATCTACTAGCGCCGGGAGTTAATGTATCATTATAAAACGCTTGAGACTCTCCTTTAGTTTGATTATAAACGCCATTTTTATTTAAAGATTTTTCATACCACGCCATTGCTTCGTTAGGATCAACACCTAAATCTTCTAGCTGTCTTTCATAATATCTTTTTGTAGAATATCTATTATCTCCTGACAATTTAATTAATTTAGCACCGTTTCTATGCTCCGAAAGAGCTTTTGCTCTTTGCAAAATTAATCTTTTACCTGTAGTAAATGAAGCAAGTTGAACTGCTTTTGTCCATTGAGTAAGAAAGGTTAGTTTAAAAAAACCATTAGACACTCTCTTAAGAGAAGAAGTTTGCATTGACTCGCCAACTAATCCTGCTAATCTTTCTTGTACTGCTTGCTCTAGTCCTAGACCAGCTTTATATAGCTCTTGCCAATCCGCATTATCTAACTCTTTTAAACCTAACTTAAGGCGCGCCGCTCCTACAAAAGAGTCTGCGTCTTTAGTAGTTTTTCCTCGCATACGGCGAACGCTACGAATTGTTGCATCAAGGCTATTTCCTACTTCTTTTGCAATAGACGTAGCAATATCTCTTGCAACCAAGGGCGCATCACTTACTGCCGCTCTACTAAAAAGAAGTAAAGGTTCTGTAGCACTAGATATAGTTACATAAGCAAGATGAGCAAGCTGCTGTGATAGTAATATAGCATCATTAGTTGCAGCTACTGCTTTATTATTAATTCTAGGAGCTTTTAATCCAGTAACGGTCTTAACCATTTTTCTTAAGCTAACTGCTACTGACTCTGCTTCGCTTCTAGCCGCACTTTCACTCATTCCTGCAGCAAGATTTTTTTTCTTTAGTTGGTCTGCTATAGGTTTAATATATCTAGCTTCAATCTCAAACATGTTTTTACCAAATTTTGTAGACCTCGCAATAACTTGAGATGTGTTGGTAAAATACTTTTGTAAAATTATTTCAACATCGTTTTCTAAAAATTCTGCTATGTCGTTATCTTTTAAATTTGTAAAGCGCCTAGGGTTTAAGAAACCCGTTGCACTTCCTTCTGCATTTGATGCTTTTAATTCAAAAGGAGTATATTTATAATCCAACATATCATCTACAATTTTCGTAGCTTTTAGTTCTTCTGCTAACATATTAACTTGCTTAGATGTTGGAGCTACGCCTTCAATTTCTAATTGTTTTTTAGCTGTGTCTATAAAATCTATACCAAAAGTCTTTACATCTAATCCCGGATCGGCTGAACGAACTAGTGTATTTTCCCGAATAACCTCTCCTGTTTTAACATTTTGAGTCTCAGAAACGAATTCTTTAAAATTGCTTGGCTTTGCGTGTCCAGCCTCAATAAGCATTTTTTCAAACTTAGTTCTATTTTTCATTAAAGCACTATAGTTAAAAAGTCTTGGTAAATATCCTGCTACAAAACCTGTTCCTTCTGGAAGTGCTCCAGCTTTTACTAAATCAGCATGTGTTTTATTAAGCAGCTTTTTTATAGTTATATAGGCTTCCTTTACACCTCCAGTTATATCTTTTAAATCTTCTACATTGTTTATTGTCGTTTTTTCATTACGCAACAAACGGGCAAGCTGATCGTTACTTTCAGGAGTAAGTTTGTTACCTGTAGCTATACGAAAGCGCCCTTTTTTTATTCCTGCACGATCTAAGTTTTTAGTGGTTTGCGATAACACACCTAAAGTACTGCCATAAAGATCTGTTAATAGTTCTCCATAGGTTTGTTGTTTAACACCAGACTTAGTTTTTTTATACAGGCTTGAGTCATAGTCATATCGAAGATTAGAAAGAAATTCTTCTAGTTTTGGAGAGTCTTTCAATCTATTTAAAAATTGAGTTGTAGGCTTACCTACACTGTTTGCTATAAACCAGTATAAACCCTTTTCTGTTTTTTCTTTAATAGGGCCTACTTTTTCCACAGCATTTTTTAATCTGCTGTTTTCTAAAACTTCTTTTCTAGGTTGGTTTCCTTGAATTTCAATTTCATTTTCGTTGGTGTGTTTAAATTTCTTTTCAGTTAAATACTTTGATCTTTTAAAAGCACTTGCAGCAGCTAGCCCGCCTCCGATTGTTCCACCAAATACACCGCCTAACGCAGTTACTCCTGCAACAACACCTAAGTCTATTTCATCTCTGTTTCCTAAATCAACGTCAATATCCTGTAAAAAATATTCATGTGGGCCTGCCCAAGCAGCACCCTCAATAGCTCCTAATTTAGCTCCGCGTTTAGCTCCCTTTAGGGTTTTAGCTTTTCTTAAAGCTTTTCGTTTTCCCAGTTGGCTGGCAGTTAGTTTTTTAAGTCCTTGTTTAGAAGCTATAGCTAAAGCTCCCCTAGTGGCTATTGAGCCACCTAGTGTAGGTATTGAAAAAATACCCGCCAATATGTTTATAGGGTCTGTAAGTACATCTATAGAAAAATCTTTAACAAAATTAAATCTTTCTTTAAAGCCCGACAACTCAGCATTATCAAACTGCTCTCTAAGATACGTGTAATCAGAAGCTTGTTGTTTAGTCCAACTATTAGTTTTAACAGCCCTAAGTGCTGCAGAGGTTAAACTGTAGTCAGAGTCTCTTAAGTATTCAAAGATGTCATCGTTTTCGCCTACGCTTTCTAAAAACCTATTTGCAATTTTGGCAAACTTAGGGGTATTTTCAAGTTGCGTTAAAGTTTTTTTACCTCCTGCATTAGGAGTATAGGGCACAGGAGCTGCAGTATTATCAAGGTTCTGGGACTCTACATACGCACTCATATCGTTTTGATTAAGACTATTGTTGTTTTCTTTTTCCAAAGCTTCCATATACACTGCTATAGCTTTATCATTATCCGAACTACTAACGTTATTAGTTTCTGGAATATCTGTTGTTGTAGCTTTAGCTTCTGCAATATCTGCTTCATAAAGCTTTTCTTTTTCAAGAGCGTCTAAATATTTTTGTAGTTCAGACATAGGTTTACCTCAAAAGTCTTTGAACAAGGTCTGCTTGATCTTCACCGTTAGGAGCGCCTCCCATATCTTTATATAACCTATCTAGAATTGCTTGAAGATTTTTTTCTCCAAGGTTATATTTTTTATTAGTAGATAGGATATTCTTAACTGTTTCTTCAAAAACAAGTTGTTGGTTTTTTTGTGAGGCATCTATGTAATCTTGATTAGGTGTATAGCCTGTTTTTGCATCTAAACGAATAGAAATTTGGCCTGTATCTACAGACATAGGTTCTGGATCATATTCATAATTAACAGATACATATGTATCATTCTTGTCATATTGAATGCCTCCCCAACCTTCTCCCGCTGTAAAGCCGTTTCTGGCTACATAAAGCGCCGCAAACTTCTTTCGAAACTCGCTATTAAAAGCTACTTCTTTGGTAAATTTTTGAATTTCTTTTGAATCGTTAGATATACTAGCGTAAACTTTTTCTGCATAAACAGGATCATCCCGCAACCTTAATGCTATTGCAGCAGAATCTGTAAGATATTGGTCTAAAGCACTGCCGTTTTCTGGGTTCTCTAAAAAATTTAAAAAGTCCATATAGTCTTGTTCAACAACAAGACGACCACTAGCACGATCTTCTTTTAGATCCTGCCCCGCTTCGTCTGAAGCTATTGTAAATAACCCTTGACTTCCTATTATAGTATCGCCTGTGTCGCTACCCTCTATAGTTGATCGCATACCTTGAAGTGTTGTAAGAATAGAAGAACGCAGCTCAGCGTTTTTTTCCTTAAGCGCGTCGCCTCTATAGTTTTTTGAAGCTGCTACTGCAACTATAGAATCTTCAGCACCTCTTGTTGCAAAGCCTTTTAAATCTAAAGTTTCTAGTATTCGACCAAGTTTTGGATTAGATAAATCTAAATCTTCTAGTTTTTTAAATATATTAATACTGCCTTCATCTTCTGCTTTGCCTGAAAGCCTTCTAAATACTGCTTTAATGCCTCCAACTATATTACCTTGCGCTCTATACTTTTCCCGCATTTGTTTATAGCTTTCCCTTTCATAGGAAGTTAGCTCTGGCTCTTTTAAATTTATGCCTTTCTCTAAAAGCTCTAGTCTATCGAAGTCACGCTCTTTAAAAAGATTAGGTAGTTCGTTTATAAAATTTTCACTTCTTATAATTCCATTCTCATCTTTAGTAAGCATTTCTCTTGCCACAGTATTAATAATAGAATTAACTTGACTAGCATAACCTCCAGTATTTTGCATATCAGCAACTTCTTGTTTTCCGTATTGTAACGAAAGAGTAGAATTTATTACTGGTGTTAGGTGCTGTATAAAAGTTTGCCTTGTTTTGTTATTACTTAGTAACTTTTTTGCCCGTTCTTCCGCTGATAAATCTGCGGTTGTTTTTAAAAAATCAGGAGTAATCGTTTGGACTAGGCGTGAAATATTATTAATTTGCACGGCTTGGTTTTTATTTCCTTTAAGTTCCCAAGCTTGTGCCTCGGCTAGTTCCTTTTCTCTTTTCTTATAAGCCCCTGAAAATATAGACTGCCCCGCTAGCACTAAAGCTAACGTTTTGTCTACTTTGTTGCTTCTTTTAGAGCGGTTATAAAGATCTTCTTTTTGTTCTTCTTGTCGTTGTAACAAAGAACCACCAAGCTCTGTAGCACTCATGTTTTCAGAGTTTTTAATTATATCGCTTATATTAGTGGCCATGTTTAAACTCTCCGTTTACCGAGTAAACTTTCTTGTGTAGGTTGTAAGGACGGTAGTCCTTCGGACGATAAAGACTCTGAACTTGTAGGAGCCTCTGTTGATAATGTAGCGTTTAGTCCAGTCGAACTAACGGGTCTTTGTTTCTGTAAAATACTTTCTTTTACTTTACTTACGTCTAAATCGGCTAACTTCTTTTTCATGTCGGGATCTACAGAGGAAGAACTAACAGTAGGTATAACGGCGTCTTGAAATCTACCCCCGCTCCCTATAGACTTTTTATTTTCTTCGCTTACCTTTTTGTTCTGGTCTGCGCTAAACTCATCATCAGGCTCGTCTTCTGCTTCTCCGGGCCTATCGAGAACAGGTCGTATCCCTACCCTTTCTGCAACAGCTAACAAAATGTACATAGTAGGCTCTATTAACTGTAACATTAAATCAGGATTAAACTTTCCTTTTTCATATCCAGACATTAAAATTACTTTTGTTATTTCTTCAATAGGCGTTTCGTTTGCCATCAAATCTGTAACTGCAGTTAAGTTTTCGTCTTTCAATATATTTAAAAATATTTCTTGTGTAGCCTCTCGTACAGTAGTCTTTTCAGGGGGTTGTTCCCAAGGTCTTTTTTCTTCTGAAGAATTAGTTAAAGATTGACCCGGAATGGGTCTTTCAAAAACGTGTTGTTCTACAGACGGTATTATTTTATTTTGCATTGTTTTCCCCTACGCATTCATCATAGATTCGTGATACGCATTTACACCATAATCAAAATTAGCTAGATTAAAGGTTCCTCGACCTTGCTGGAAATCATTTATGTTATAGAATTGTGTTGTGCTACCCCCAAATACTCTACTATTATTAGCTCTATTTAAATCTAATATTTCATTAGCCACGTCTTTAGCTATCTCGCTCCTTCTTTTTTTGTCTCTATCTTGTTGATCTTGCACTTGTTGGGCAGCCTGTTCTTGTTCTGCTATATATTCTCTTGGGCCAGAAAGTATTTCCTCACCGGCTGCTGTTAATTTTACTCCTTCTTTATATGTGTCTTTTAATGAATCAAATAGTGAAGATTTTTCTTCTGTAGCTCCCTTATAAAAAGCACTTGTGTCAATTTCTGTTCCGCCCCCCGTGGGAGCAAATGGGTTTATTGATCCTTCAGGTGAAAGATCCTTAGGTATAATTTGCGATGCGTATTCTATAGGAGCCATCTTCGGGACTTTATTAAAAGCTCCTTCGGCTCCGGCTTTTACTGAAAAATCTGCTGGTACAAATTCTTCGCTAAACTGCCGACGGACTACTTCTCCTGTTTCATCAAAAAATTCTCCGTCAGCAAGAGCTGGGTCTGAGGGAAGAGCAAAAGTTTTGGCCCCTTCAATACTTCCAGTTAACGTAGCAGTGTTTGCATTATAAATGTCTAAAGATTCTTGGCTGTCCCAAATCCTGTATTTTTTAGTTTTTTCATCAAACTTTCCTACAACTTCGTTTAATTTTGGGGTAGCGTCAGCGCCTCCTGCTATTCTTGAATTATTTTTTATAAGATCCTTGTTACTTTGTATAAGAATATTGTTACTTTTAATTGTAGTTCCTAGCTTTTTAAAGTTAGTTAGTTGCGTTTCGGTTAGTGCCGACAACTCATCTCTACTTAAGCCACTAAGTAATTTTCCGTCGGCAGTTTTTAAACCTAACTTTTTATCAAAAATATTAATCTCTTTAGAGGGATCAATAAATCCTTTGGTTGCGCTGCTTACAAAATCTCTAAAGCCGCTTCCTAGACCTCTAGAGCCTGCCTTCATAAAAGGCTTGCTTATTGTGTTCAACCCTAATTCAATACCGTCACTAATTTTGTTAAAAACAGAACCTATTCCTTTCTTAACAAAATCAGCACCTTGTTTAATTTTTGCACCTACATTAAGGATAAATTTTCCTACGCTTCCCATTTTTCCAAGAGCAGTAGTTAAACCTTTCATAAAAAGATTGCCTGCACCTGCAGTAGCAAAGCCAACTAAAAAATTTAAAGCAATAGATCCTAAAGGCCCTAGCTTACCAAATGCTTTAGCAAGTTTGCCAAAACCTTTTTTAAGGGTCTTGCCTATTTTCTTAAAAACCTTTTTAAAGCCTTTAAATATTTTTTTGAAAAATCCCATGTTTGTTCCTCTGTTTTATCTGTTGAGTAAAAAGTTTTAGTTATTCTATATAAAAGCTTTTTATTAAGCCCGTTATGCCAGTTAGTGTTGAAGACCAATTAGTGCTTTCTTTAGTAGCTGCACTATCGTTACCTAAAGCAGAAACCATTAACGAAGTTTTACGGGCCTCTTCATTATCCCACCTTCTAAAATTAAACTCTGCTTGATCTTTAAGTTCTTGCCATAAAAAATTCTGTGCCGCCATAGACATACCATAGGCGTTCTGAGCATTCTGTTGATTAATTGCATTTTGAGCTGCAGTATCTAGTGTATTGGCCTGTCTACGCCACGCAACATTGCTTTGAGCAATTGCTGATTCATTTTGAGTATTAAACTTTTCAAGCTGAAACTCTTGAGAAGCGTTAAACTGTGATACCTGTGTTTGCAACTGGGCCTCAAGTTTACTAGCTTCTCGTTCGTTTCCTACTCGTCTAGCTTCGGCGGCATTAGCAGAAGAAGTATTAAGCTGCTCCATTCCATTGCGTTGTGCAACATTAAACTGACTCATGTTAGCAGCAAGACTTTGCATAAACTGATTAGTTTGATTTTCGCTGGTCGCATTAAACTGTAGAGCAGCGTTTGCACTAGCTTGATCTGATAACAATCTTTGTTGCTCTTGTTGAGAGTTCATCATATTAGACTGTTGTTCGTTACTAAGATTAGCCATATCCATTGTTAAAAAGTTTTTAGCATTAGTAACAACTAGGTTTTCTCTAGTAGATAAATTAGCCATGTCCATTGCAGCTAGCGCTGTAGCATTTTGCAAAATACTCTGTTGCTCTGCACTCATGTTATTAATTTGTACAGTCTGCATAAATTTACTGTTAGCAAGTTCTACTTGTTGTGCCGTACTGAACTTCGCCATATCCATATTAGCAACCATATTAGCGTTCTGCATGGCTGTCTGTTGGTCAACATTAAGCTGTGCTATGCCCATTGAGCTAGCTAACTCAGCGTTCTTAATGTTTGTGTTCATTTGAGCATTAAGGTTTGCTAAGGAGCTTTGTTGTGCAGCACTTAAGTTTTCAGCCCCTGCTTGATTAAGAGCTGAAAGGTTTGCTAATTCCGTTTGCTGTGCGTTACTTAGATTTGCAAGATCCATTTGTTGTTTAAAGCCAGCGTTCTTAGATAAGAAATCTGCAGCGCTTTGCATCTCTAGTATTTTTTGTTGGTTCTCTGCATTTTGATTAGCACCTTCAACATTGGCTTCTATTTGAAGCTCTGCCATGCTTATTTGCTGCTCATTGCCTAGCGTTTGCATGTTGGCTTGTTGTTGGTTTTGAGATGTAAGAACAGCCGCTTGTTGTTGATTTTGTAAGTTTTGTGTTCTTGTTACCTGCGCCTGCTCGGCAGAGGTT
>Ga0307986_10003384_pt1 | contig 11112 bp, 9 predicted proteins | sample EllFjometageno82_FD_203170 | JGI IMG/M metagenome (GOLD analysis project Ga0307986, IMG submission 203170) | Marine microbial communities from Ellis Fjord, Antarctic Ocean - #82 | ecosystem: Environmental > Aquatic > Marine > Unclassified | place: Southern Ocean | collected 2014-10-09
TCAAATGTTTCTGTGTTCGTCAAGCCCCAGCTTAATAATTTTCTTGATTGACTAACTCTCAATGAATTTGTTTTAAAACCACTACCAACTGCAATTAATCTACGTGTATTTTTTTTTATTGAGCTTGCTAGTGAATATTGCTCTACTACTAAATGACCAGTTTTAATTCCATCAACACCTATATTTTTAAAAAGTAATGAGTTTCTATTGCCCTGCGTAATAGGTTCCCCGCCAGTACGCTCCCATGTAAATTTAGTTTCTTTAAAATATTCATAATAATCAGGATAATTTTTTATTAAATGTTTAGACATCTTGGCAATATCTCTGACGGTAGAATAGTTGTCTGGATTATTAATTCCTGAAGTGTTTGCGAAATTGGAAGACGTCATGCCAATTTCTTTTGCTTTATCATTCATTAAAGTAACAAAATTTTCTTCAGTACCGGCAATACCCTCAGCTAAAGCCACACACGCATCATTACCAGATACTATAATTATACCTTTTAATAAATTTTCTATTGTTATTTGATCGTTGACCATTATGAACATAGATGAATAGCCTGCTTGTGACATTCTCCACGCTTTCTCAGATATAGTAACTTTATCATCTAATGAAATTTTACCATTTGATAGTAGGTCAAAAGCTACAATCGCAGTCATTATCTTAGTCATCGATGCCGGATGAATGCTGTGATCAGGTTGTAATTCATAAAGAATCTTATCTGATTGATAGTCTACAAGAATTGCAGTTCTTGCATCAATAAGAGGTTTGGCGTTAGCAATAGAAATTAATGATAAGAAAATTATTATAAAAATTTTAAAAAGATTAATCATTTATTTTAATATCTATATCTTCGAAACCAGAATTACTTAATACACTGTAATCATTTTTAAGTTTATTTATAGTATTATATGGTCCCATTAACAATTCATAAGATTTATCATTATTTTTATTAACATAAATCAACTGATAATTTGAATTTTCTAAAATTGTTACTAATCTCTTTTGGAGCAATCCAACTGATTCTAAATTATAAAATTCTGCTACTAAAATTGAGTATGTTTTAGTTTTAGGCTCTCCGCTGTATTTTTTTTTAGACAAATTATTAATATTAATTTTTTCTATAGGGGCTTTATTTGCTATTTTTTTTTCTATATTTTGAGTAATTGCTTTTTTAGCAACAAATGATTTATTTTTTTTTATTTCCGCAATTTCAACATACGGAAATCTTAAATTTAGTTTTAACTTTTCTGCAGTATCGGCAGAAATCAAAACTTTATAAAAATTATCGAACTTGATTTTTTTTTGGACAATAACTTCGATCGACAATCCATTTGAAGGATTCGTAATTCTTATTTTTGTGCCTGATTTTAACCTATGATGTGTTGCAAAAAGTTTTCCATCTAAACCTTTGAAAGAATCGTTTTCTATTAAAGCAAATCCATTTGCATAATATGTAAAATTATTTTTGCTTGTATACGTGCTATTAATACATGATGTTAAAAAAAGGAATAAAATTAATTTATATTTCATTTTTAAAATTATTTTTTAAGGTACAAACGGCAAGAGCAAATCTCAAAGATCGATTCCAATTTAAAACTTTTTCATAATTAGCAAAAACTAAATAAGCAGGTGTATATGTGCTTGAACCAGGTATAATATCTATGTCAGGTGTTATAATAGCTGCCAGTAAATTTTTATCAACTCTAAGATCCTTGTAATTTTTTATATATTTTTCAAAATATTTAACTTTTTTTTTATTTTTAATGTTTCCAGCTGATGAATTAAGATATTTATTCGGTATACTTTTGTTTAAATTAATTTTTACAAAACATGGCGTATTTTTTTTCCATCCAATTTTATTAAGATAGTTTGCGGCGGAAGCAAACGAGTCTTCAGTTTTTTTTAGTTCTATTGTAGTGTTTTTGTTGTAATCAATTGCATAATTTTTAATTGTTCTAGGCATAAATTGAAAATTTCCAAAAGCCCCTGCCCAAGATCCAAATAATATTTCTTTATCTATAATTTTTTGGTCTACAAGCTTTAATAAAATTATTAATTCTTTTGTAAAAAAATCACTTCTTCTTTTGTCGAAACTTAAGGTGGCCAAAGAGGAAACAATATCCATTTTACCTAAATATTTACCATAATTAGTTTCAATACCCATAAGAGCTAGTAACAATTCTTTTTCTATTAAAAAATCTTTTTCAATTTTATCTATTATTAACTTTTCTTTTTTATATAGAGCTAGTCCTTTTTTAACCTTATTCTCATTTGTTCTTTTTTTTATATAAGTATATGTGTCTTCATAAAATTCAGGTTGAAATCTATCATACCCAATAACCTTTGGCAGAAAAATAGCATTAGACATCACGTCTTCTACAACTTTTTTTGAAACTCCAGATTTAACGGCTTGTATTTTAAAATTTTTCACCCAAGTGCTAAAATCAGAATTACTTGCAAGAGCACCACTTTGTGAGAAAGTTAATATTAATAAAATATAAATATATAATAGTTTTTTTAGCATTTTTTTTATTAACATAAAAAAAAACACAAGACTAGATTGAATAAAAATCCATATTGTTATTTGTCGATATTGATAGTATTAAGTTGCTAATTACTTTTAGGAGAGGTGGCTGAGCGGTTGAAAGCACTGGTCTTGAAAACCAGCAAAGGGGCAACTCTTTCGTGGGTTCGAATCCGACCCTCTCCGCCATTAGCTAATTTTATAGTAACTAAATAAGTCTAAGATTTTTTTATTTTTAAAATTTTTAATCATAACTTTATTCAAATAAAAATTATTAATGTCTTCATCATCGCAATTTAAAAAGTTATCAAGTTCTTTTAGATCTTCATGTGATAAAGTGTTAATAATACTTAATGTAAATGAACTCAACAATAAGTCCATTTCTTTTGTTCCTCTGTAAGAAGACCTGTAAACAATTTTTTTTTTTAATAATTCTAATTCATTCATTGAGAATTTTATTATACATTAAGAAATGGACTTAATTAATAAAAAAAATTTTTTATTTGATAACGTTTCAGTTATTGAAGGTATCGGTAAAAAAATTTCTATATATCTTAAAAAAAAAAAAATCGAAAAAGTAAATGATTTACTCTGGAACCTACCTTACTCATTTACAGATAGATCGGAAACTGTAACTTTAGACAAGCTTGAGGTTGGAAAAATTTTTACTATCAAAGTTAAGGTAGTTAAATATAATTTTCCTAGAATTAGAAACCTACCAAGTCGAGTTTTTTGTGTAGATCAATTTGGTAAAATAGATCTTATTTTTTTTAATAGTCGTGAAGGTTATATACGTAAAATTTTACCATTGAATGAATGGATTGCAGTAAGCGGTAAAGTAAATTTTTTTAAAAAAAAATATCAAATTACAAATCCTACTTATGTAGAAAAAATTGATCAAATAGATCTTGTTAAAAAAATTATTCCTAAATATTCATTAACTGAAGGTTTATCTGAAAAAGTTTATTCAAAAATAATTGAAAAAGTTTTTGACATGATGCCTAAAATTGAGGAGTGGCACAACGAAGATTTTATTAAAAAAATGAATTTCTTAAGCTGGACAGATTCAATTAAAAAACTACACAATTCACAAGTTCAAAAAGATTTAAATTCAAATTATTTAAAAAGACTGGCTTATGATGAAATATTTGCGAATCTGTTATTTCATTCGAATAATAGAAATAAAATTAAAAAAATTAAAAAAAATATTAAAAATATTAAAAATAAATATTCAACTTCACTTATTAAAGCGTTACCGTACCTATTAACTGAAGGCCAAAAAAAGGTAGTCAATGAAATTAAAAATGATTTAATGTCTCCTCAAAGAATGTTCAGAATTCTACAAGGAGATGTAGGTTCAGGTAAAACTATTGTTTCTATTTTAGCAGCATTGGACACAATAGAAGCTGGTTATCAATGTGGACTAATGGCACCAACATCTATTTTGGCAGAACAACATTTTGCACTAGTTAAAGGATTGTTTAAAAAAACTAACTTAAAAATAAATTTTTCTCTTTTAACTGGTAAAACTGATTTGAAAGAAAGAAAAAAAATTTTAGAGGATTTAAAGAATAATAAAACTAATTTTTTAATTGGTACTCACGCTTTATTTCAAAAAACAATTAACTTTAACAAGTTGGGTCTTGTAATCATAGATGAACAACATAAATTTGGAGTAAAGCAAAGAATCAACTTTGCAAAAAAAGGTGGTTCTAATTGTGATGTTCTTTTAATGTCAGCGACTCCTATTCCAAGAACTATGATGATGTCAATTTATGGTGATATGGACACCTCTATACTTATGGAAAAACCAATTCAAAGAAAAACAATTGTTACTTTAAGTAAACCTGAGAATAAGATTGATGATCTCTGGCCTTTTATAAAAAGGAAAATTGCTCAAAAGGAACAAATTTTTTGGGTATGTCCATTAATAGAAGATTCTAACAAATTGGACTTTTCCTCGACTGCTAAATTATTTCAATTATTGAATAAAAAATTTAATAAAAAAGTTGGTATTATTCATGGTGCTTTAAATCTAGATGAAAAAGAAAAAGTATTAAAAGAATTTTTAAATAATGATATTTCTATTCTTGTTTCTACTACAGTTATTGAAGTTGGTATTGATTTTCCAAATGCTACTGTAATAGTTATAGAAAATGCAAATAAATTTGGTTTAGCTCAATTGCATCAATTAAGAGGCCGAGTTGGACGTGGCACAAAACCTGGAACATGTATATTAATGTTTAAAAATCAATTAAGTCAAAATGCTAGAAAAAGAATTCAAATCTTAAAATTGTCTGATGATGGTTTCTATATTGCAGAAGAAGACATGAGATTAAGAGGATACGGTGACATAATTGGTTTTAAACAAAGTGGTATTAAACTATTTAAAATAGCTGACCCGGTTCATCATGAAGATTTATTTAAACTAGCAGAGAAAAATATTAATGAATTAAGTAACAAGGAATTAAATCACATTAAGTACGAATTTTTACTTAAATTATTTGATAAAGTAGATCTTATTAGTGAAGAAGGTGTTTCATCTTAGATAGAAAGTTATAATGATGTCCCTGCAGATACAATAAATCTTGAGGCCTCCTCAAAGCTCATGTCTAGATATATAAGATCTTTTTTTGGAACCATTAATAAAAAACCACTTGTAGGATTTGGAGTTGTAGGCACAAAAATATTTACCAGTTCTTCTTTAGTTTTTTTTGAAATTTCACCTGTATTATCTTTAGTGGCAAAACCAACTACCCATATACCTTTCCTAGGGTATTCTATAACTACAACACTTTTTTTTGTACCATCTGATTGAGTAAAACTCTCTGTTAATTGTCCTACTGCGGAGTATATGGTTCTAAGAATAGGAATTTTTTTTAAAATAATATTAAAAAACTCTAAAAATTTTTTTCCTAAAAAAGATAAAGACAGTCCACCAATAAGTGTTATAAAAATTATTGTTATTAGTATTTCAATTCCTGGAATATCAAATGGTAAATAACTATTAGGATTTATTTTCTGAGGTAGAAAGCTAGAAGAAATTTTTATTACAAATAAAGTTAGGTAAACTGTAATACCAATTGGTATGAGAACAATAGCACCGGTAATGAAATAGTTTCGTAGTCTTATAAATAATGATTTTTTAACTTTATCTGACATTAATGATAACTAGAGTATATAATAAACATTACTAATAATATAAAAATTGCAATTAGTATTTTATTATTTAAAATCATAAAACATTTAATATATGATTCATAACATAAAAAGAAGAAAATTTATTGAGTTATTTAGCTATGGTTGTTGCGGATTAATACTTCCGTCATGCACAACAGTGCCTATAACTAAAAGACGTCAATTATCAATTTACCCTGAAGCAACAATAAATAGATCTGCTGGTAAAGCCTATGAACAATTTAAAACAAAAAATAAATTAATTACATCAGGGAAGCAACTTGATTCAATTAAAGAAATTGGAAAAAGAATTGAATTTGGTGTTTCTAGTTTCTTCATGAAGAAAGATGGAGCAGATCCAACATCTCATTTTCAATGGGAATATATTTTAGTAGACAACGATAAAGTTAAAAATGCCTGGTGTATGCCAGGTGGTAAAATAGCTGTATACACTGGCATATTAAAAGTTACAAAAAATGATAATGCTCTTGCGGCTGTAATGGGCCACGAGATAGCTCATGCTGTGGCTAAACATTCTGTAGAAAGAGCAAGCCAGCAGTTAACAGTTAATCTGGGGACTCAAGTAGCAGATATTTTTTTAGGCGGGGCGATTAGTAGAACACGAAATAGTGTAGGTCAAGCAAGTGGGCTAGATATTTTTCAATTAGGAATCTTTAACCCTTTTGGCAGAAAACAAGAAACAGAAGCAGATTACTTAGGATTAATTTTTTCATCACTAGCCGGATATGACATTAGAGAGGCATCTAAACTTTGGGAAAGAATGTCTGCAAGTAATAAAGGTAAAGAGCCACCTCAATTTATGAGTACACATCCGTCAAGTAAAAATAGAATAATAAATTTAAATAAGTGGGCTACTGAAGTAATAATTAAGTATCCTCCGATAAAAAGAATCTAAAAAGTGGTGAGCCCTGATGGACTCGAACCATCGACAGCTTCCTTAAAAGGGAAGTGCTCTACCAACTGAGCTAAGGGCCCTAAAAAAATTTGTTTTACATTCAAAATTGAAAGAATTCAAACAAAAAAATTAAGTAAACTAATACATGTTTATATATTTATTGTAGAAGTTATTAAATGTACCTTTTTTAATCTCTTTTCTAATTTCTCGCATAAATTGTTGATAAAAATTAACATTATGAAGAGAAATCAACATAGATGCTAGAATTTCATTAGTTTTAATTAAGTGATTTAAATAACTTTTAGAATATAAGTTTAAGTTTCTTATTGAGGTGTTTTTATCAAGAGAAGACTTATCTTTTTGATATTTTGAATTTCTTAAATTTACTTTGCCTTCCCACGTAAATGCAAGGCCTGTTCTTCCAGATCTCGTGGGCATAACACAATCAAACATATCAATACCACTTTTAACTGCTCCTAGGATATCAGATGGTGTGCCCACCCCCATTAAATATCTAGGTTTATTTTTTGGCATATAATTAACAGTATCATCCAAGATATTAAACATTTCTTCTTGTTTTTCACCAACAGCAAGACCGCCCATCGCATATCCATCAAAACCTATTTCAACAAGTTTTTCTAAACTATTTAGTCTAAGTTTTTTATCTAGACCACCTTGTACTATGCCAAATAAACCTTTTTTTTTATTATTACCAAATTCAACTTTACATCTTTTTGCCCAGTTTGTAGAAATTTCTATTGCACTAAGTAATTTATCTTTGTCGTTAGTGAGTTTAGGACATTCATCTAAAACCATCAAAATATCAGAGTTAATAGACTTTTGTATCTGAATACTTTTCTCCGGACTTAATACAAATTTTTTACCATCCAAATGAGATGAAAATACTGCCCCGACATTAATATCAATTTTATTAAGTTTAGCTAAAGACATGATTTGAAAACCACCTGAATCTGTTAAGATTGGTTTTTGCCAATTCATGAAATTATGTAAGCCTTTAAATTGGTCTAAAATATCAGTACCTGGTCTAATCATTAAATGATAAGTGTTGCCAAGTATAATTTGTGAACCAGTTTCAAGAATATCATCTGGAAAAATACCTTTAATTGTTCCTAAAGTACCAACGGGCATAAAAGCCGGTGTGTCTATCAGGCCTCTAGGTGTTGTAATCTTTCCTAATCTTGCTTTTTTATCTTGAGCTATTAACTCAAAAGAAAACTGCAGGTTGTTCATTTAATTTATTTTTTTGAACTAAGGCTAATAATTTTATCTGGTTCATTTACTGAACCATTAGGGCCGTCACCTTTTTTTATTTTATCAACAAATTCCATGCCCTTAATAACTTTTCCAAATGCTGTATAATTTCTATCTAAATGAGGAGCCGTGTCGAAAACTATAAAGAATTGACTATTAGCACTGTTGGGGTCAGAAGATCTAGCTGCTGAGAGTATACCTCTATTGTGAGCAATATCACTAAATTCAGCTTTTACGTTAGGTAGATCTGACCCACCTGTGCCTGCTAATTCTAAATTGTATTCAGGTGATGTGGAATTACCAAATTTCACATCTCCAGTTTGAGCCATGAAACCATCAATTACTCTATGAAAAACAACGCCATCATATTTACCTTCGCTAGCTAAAGTTTCAAATCTCTTCACATGGTTTGGTGCAATTTTTGGATAAAGTTCTATTTCAACATCGCCATTTTTTAGTTTTAATATCATTATGCTCTCCTTTGAGTAAACATTGTTAGTAGTTATTAATAAGATTGTAAAAATTAATATTATTTTCTTCATTATATTTTATCTTTGATTGATTTGATAACAGATTTTGTAACAAAATTGTTAATATTTCCTTTGAGTTTAGCTATTTCTTTTACAAATTTCGAGGAAATAATTTGATTTTCGACATCTGACATTAAGAAGATAGTTTCAATATTTTTATCTAGTTTCTTGTTCATGCCAGCTAATTGAAATTCATATTCAAAATCTGAAACAGCTCTCAATCCTCTTACAATTATTGATGCATTATACTTTTTACATAAATTAATAGTTAGTGTGTTAAATGGAGTTATTACAATTTTTTTGGAGTTTAATTTTAGATCTGTAAAAAGTGACTTTTTAATTATTTTAATTCTTTCTTCGATTGAAAAGAAATAATTTTTATTTTTTGTATTAGTGGTAGCTACAATTAACCTGTCACACAATTTTAGTGACTTTTGAATAACATCAGCATGACCAAGAGTTATTGGATCAAATGTTCCTGGATATATAGCAGTTCTCATGTTAATTAATCGATATTATCTTCGATTTTTATGGCAGATACAACTTTTTCCGAACCATTTAATTTTTTTATAGTTACACCCTGAGTATTTCTTCCTGCTACTCTAATTTCTTTGACAGCACATCTCATAACACTGCCTTTATCTGTAGATAATATTATTTCATCGTTATCTTCTACAACTAATGTGGATGAAACATTGCCATTTCTTGGCGAGTTGATAATTCCAATAATTCCTTTGCCACCACGATTGGTTACACGATACTCCAAAAATGAAGTTCTCTTCCCATAGCCATTTTCAGTAATAGACAAAATATATTTATTTAAACCATTTTTTATTTTTTCGTTATTTTTGATTATTTTTGAATCAATTCTTGGCGAATCTAAAACAGATAAAGATATTACTTTATCATCATCTGTTAGCTGTATTCCTCTAATTCCTTTTGAGGATCGCCCTTTAAATAATCTTAATTTCTTTGCCATAAATCTTATACATTTGCCTTTTCTAGTGCTCAGCATAATATCTTGATCATCTCTGCAGATTCTAACGCCAACAATTTTATCGTTAGTCTCCAGTTTCATTGCTATTTTGCCATTTGCATTAATGTTTTCAAAATCATCTAAACTATTTTTTCTTACATTCCCATTTGCCGTTACAAAAACTATTAATAGTTTTTTCCAAGTTCCTTCATCTTCAGGTAGCGGCATTATAGAACTGATAGATTGATGGTTCTTTAATGGTAGAATATTAAATAAAGATTTACCTTTAGAGCTTGTGCTTCCCTCAGGTATTTTCCAGGCTTTTATTTTAAAAGCTAGGCCTTCTGATGAAAAAAAAATAACTGGTGTGTGTGTATTCGCTGTAAAAATTTGTACAACAAAATCTTCATCTCTTGTTACAATGCTTGATTTTCCAACACCACCTCGTTTTTGCTTCTTTAAGCTCTCTAGAGGGCTTCTTTTAATATAGCCTTGATTTGTAATATTGATAACTACGGATTCTTTTTGAATAGTTTCCTCAATACTGTAATTCAATTCTGCGTCCGTTATTTTTGTTCTTCTTGGCACCGCAAATCTTGTTTTAATTTCCAATAACTCTGCGCTTATAAGTTTATAAAGTTCTTTTTTAGAGTTTAAGATTTTATTGTATTCAATTATTAATTCAGAAAGCTTATTTATTTCAGTCTCTATTTCACCAATTCCATAAGCGGTTAATTTTTGAAGTCTTAATTCAAGTATAGAAACAACTTGTTTCTCTGATAATTGATAACTTGTAGGACTTTTCTTTTTTTCCATTAAGACAATTAGTTTTGCACTTTTTTTTATTTTCCATTTTTTTGACAAAAGGTTTGTCTTGGCTGAGTCTGTGTCTTTTGAATTTTTAATTATCTTAATTACTTCGTCAATATTTTCTACAGCTGTAGCTAGACCAATTAATATGTGGGCTCTCTCTTCGGCTTTCTTTAGGTCAAACCTGATTCTTTTAGTTAATGTTTCTTCTCTAAATTTTACAAATTCGGCAATAAATTCCTTGAGATTAAAAATTTTTGGTTTGTTGTCTACAATTGCAAGTGTGTTAAAACCGAATGAATTTTCTATACTTGTTTGTTTGTATAATTGCCTTCTTATTGTTTCTGCTTCGACTCCTCTTCTTAGTTCTACAACTACTCTAATGCCTTCCCTGTTTGATTCATCTCTTATGTCACTAATACCTTCAATTTTTTTTTCTCTAGCTAGCTGTGCTATTCTTTCAACTAAAACAGATTTGTTTACTTGATATGGAATTGATTTAATTATTAAAATTGATTTATCATTTTTAAGTACTTCTTCTTCAATCTCTCCTCTAATTTTAAACGATCCTCTTCCTTTGTGGTATCCTTGTTTTATAATATCGGTTCCGATAATAACACCCCCAGTAGGAAAATCTGGACCCGGCACATGTTTCATCAATTGAGATACTGTTATATCTTTATTCGCTATATATGCGTTAGTTGCATTTATTACTTCTCCTAAATTATGTGGTGGAATACTAGTTGCCATTCCAACAGCAATACCGCCTGCTCCATTCACTAAAAGATTTGGGTATTGTGAGGGCAGAACAACAGGCTCTCTTTCTGTTTCATCGTAGTTGTTTCTGTAAGCTACAGTATTTTTCTCTAGATCCTCTGTTAAAAACTGAGAAATCTTTCCTAAT
>Ga0307986_10003385_pt1 | contig 11112 bp, 12 predicted proteins | sample EllFjometageno82_FD_203170 | JGI IMG/M metagenome (GOLD analysis project Ga0307986, IMG submission 203170) | Marine microbial communities from Ellis Fjord, Antarctic Ocean - #82 | ecosystem: Environmental > Aquatic > Marine > Unclassified | place: Southern Ocean | collected 2014-10-09
TTCAAAGAAGTTTATAATCATTTTAATTTGACTAGTGCTAAAGTAGTTGAACTTACTAAAAAATTAATTAAAAAATAATCTTTAGAACTTATATGCAAGGAATAAAATATTTTCCTCATGACCTTAATGTTGAAGGTAAAAGACTAATTGTAAGAGTGGACCTTAACGTGCCTCTAAAAGATAAAAAAATTCAAGATTCTACTAGGATTGAACAGGTGCTCCCTTTTTTACAAGACTTAGTGAAAAAAAAATCAAAAGTTATTTTAATTTCTCATTTAGGAAGACCCAAAGGTGTGAAGGACACTAATTTATCTTTGATACCTGTCTATAAGTATTTAAAAAAAAAACTAAATACGAATATGTATTTTTATACAGGAGAAATTAATGACGATCTTCAAGCAAAAAGTTCATACTTAAAAGAAAGTGAAATTCTCTTGATAGAAAATATAAGATTCTTTAAAGAGGAAGCTGAAGATAATGAAAAATTTTCAAAGAAACTTGGAAAACTTGGTGAGATATATATCAATGATGCTTTTTCTTGTTCTCACCGTAAACAATCATCTATTCACGGCATTACAAGATTTGTAAAAGAGATTTACGCAGGCCCCCTTCTCAAAAAAGAATTAACAGCTATCAACTCTGTAGTTAAAAATAAAAAAGATCCAGTCACTTGTATTATTGGTGGATCAAAAGTTTCAACTAAAATAGGTGTTATTTCCAATCTAATGAAAAGTACAGATAACATTGTTGTTGTAGGCGCTATGGCTAATAATTTTTTAATACATAAAAAAAATGAAATTGGTAAATCATTAAAAGAAGATAACTCAGAAGATACAGTTAAAAGAATTTTAGAGGAGGCAAAAGAAAATAAATGTAACATTGTAATTCCTGAGGATTGTCTTGTGTCAAAAAGTTTTGAAGGTGAGGCTATTTCGAAAGATATAAAATTTGTTGAACAGGATGATATTATTCTAGATATAGGTCCTAAAACTATAAAAATTATTGAAGAAATTATAGACAACTCAAATACAGTTATGTGGAATGGTCCCGCAGGTTATTTTGAAAATAAAAACTTTGCATTAGGTACTAATGCTATTGCCCATAGGGTTTCTAAAAATACTAAAGATAGATCTTTAATATCTGTACTTGGCGGTGGTGACACACTTTCTGCAATAAATAATAGCGGCCTTGAACTTTCATTTACTCACTTATCAACAGCAGGTGGTGCATTTTTAGAGTATCTTGAAGGAAAAGACTTGCCTGGTCTAAGTGTTTTAAAATAAATATTAATTAATGAATTTAGAAGAAATTGCAAAAAAAATGTGTGCCAAAGGAAAGGGTATACTAGCTGCAGACGAAAGTACTGGAACAATGGATAAAAGACTAGCTAGCGTTGGTGTTGAGTGTACGGATGAAAATCGATTAAATTTTAGAGAAACTCTTTTTACCTCAGAAGCAATGAAAAACTATATTGGTGGTGTTATTCTCTTTGATGCAACTATCAGGGAAAAAACAAGTATGGGTATTTCTATACCTGAATTAATTGAAAAAAATAACTGCGTCGTAGGAATTAAAGTAGACAAAGGGGCAAAAAAGTTAGCTGGTTCGCCAGAGGAAACTGTTACAGAGGGATTAGATGGGCTAAGAGAAAGATTAAGTGAGTATTACAAGCTCGGTGCAAGATTTACTAAATGGAGAGCTGTTTACAATATTGGAATAAATTATCCATCAGTTCAAAGTATTAAATCTAACGCTCAAGTATTAGCAAGATATTCTGCATTGGTTCAAGAAGCTAATATGGTACCTATTGTTGAACCAGAAGTTTTGATGGATGGAGATCATGATATTGACACTTGCTACAAGGCAACAACTGATGTTTTAAATGAATGCTTCAATGAATTAGCTATTCAAAAAGTTTCGCTCAAAGGTATTGTATTAAAACCAAATATGGTTGTACCTGGATTTAAAAATTCTAAAAAAACAACATCAGAAGAGATAGCTAAAAAAACATTAGACTGCTTAAAGAAGAATGTTCCAAGTAATGTACCAGGAATTGCATTTTTATCTGGAGGCCAATCAGAGCAAGCAGCAACGAAAAATTTAAATTTAATAAATAAAATAAATGACACTAGTTTTCTTATTACCTACTCTTACGGAAGAGCTTTGCAACAAAGTGCTTTAAAAACTTGGTCAAAAGAAATGAGTAACACAAAAGCTATTCATGACGTTTTTAACCATAGGGCAAAAATGAATGGACTCGCTTCTAATGGTAAATGGTCTCAAGCGCTAGAAATTTGAAGCAAATAATTTATTTAATATCCCCTAATAAAATTTATACTGATTTTTATAGAGATTTAGAAAAAGTTTTATCATCAAAAAAAGTATTTTATTTTCAACTTAGGTTAAAAAATACACCTAAAAAATTAATTATACAAATTGCAAAAAAAGTAAAAAAAATTACTAAAAAATATAAAGTTAAATTTATAATTAATGATGACTCAAAATTGGCAAAAAAAATTGGAACTGACGGCTGTCATATTGGTCAACTTGATAATACAGTTGCCTCAGCAAGAAGAGATATTAAAAAAAAAATTATAGGAGTTACTTGCCACAATTCTCAAGAACTCGCTTTAAAAGCTACTAAAGACCAAGCTGATTATCTTGCTTTTGGATCTTTTTTTAAATCAAGTCTTAAGCCAAATGCAAAAAAAGCAGATCTAAAAATATTATTTTGGGCTAAAAAAAATATAAAAAAACCAATCATTGTAATAGGTGGAATTACTGATAAAAATTATAAAAAATTAATTAAAGCAGGAGCGAATTATATTGCAATATCGACTTTTATTTGGAATAACCCATTCTTAAGGCCAGAAGCTGCAATAAAAAAATTTAAATAAATGAAAATATCAGCAGTAGAAGTTAAACCCGGAATGATTATTGAACACAAAAATGATTATTGGAATGTTCTTAAAGCACAGCATGTAAAACCTGGTAAAGGTGGGGCGTTTAATCAGGTTGAACTTAAAAGTATTACCAAGGGAACAAAATTAAATGAGAGGTTTCGTTCAAGTGAAACTATAGAAAAAGCAGAACTAGAAGAAAAAAAATTTAACTTTTTATACTTCGATGAAGAAAATTGTCATTTCATGGATAATAAAACATTTGAACAAATTTCAATTGCAAAATCATTGACAGAAGAAAAGTTTAAACTTTTAAAAGAAAATCTAGAAGTATCAATTTCTTTCATGGATGAAAAACCTTTGTCGATTAGTCTCCCTAATAATGTTGAGTGTATTATTGATGTTACTGACGCAGCAATAAAAGGTCAGACAGCAGCTTCTTCTTATAAACCTGCTACGTTAGATAATGGGTTAAAAATTAATGTGCCTCCTTTTATTGAATCTGGAGACAAAATTATTCTTGATACAAGATCTTTGGAATACGTTAAAAAAGTTAATTAATGAGACTTAATTCTCCTCGCATGACTGTAATTTATAACGCCTGTATGAAAGCGTCCAAATCATTGATTAGAGACTTTGGTGAAATAGAGAAACTTCAAGTTTCAACTAAAGGACCAGGTGATTTTGTTACCGCAGCAGATAAAAGAACTGAAAAAATAATTATTGAAGAATTGTTAAAAGCACATCCGGATTATGGAATATTGAGCGAGGAAATAGGTGAAATTAATAAAGAAAATAAAGATCATAGATGGGTTATTGATCCTATAGATGGAACGCTTAATTTTTTAAATGGTATCCCCCACTTTGCAATTTCAGTGGGCTACGAAGAAAAGGGAGAAATAGTATGTGGATTAATATTTGATCCAATTAAAAATGAGACTTTTTTTGCCGAAAAAGGTTCTGGGGCATTCTTTAATAATTCAAGAATAAGAGTTTCAAAAAAAAATAAATTAAAAAATTCAATTTTAGTAACAGGTGGTCCTAAATACAATAACCCAAAAAAAAGTGATGTTTTTCAAGAGTATATTAAAATTTCAAATCTAGTAGATGCTCCTGTCAGAAAATTTGGAAGTGCCGCTCTTAACATGAGCTATGTAGCTGCAGGAAGATTTGACGGATACTGGGAATGGGATTTGAATTATTGGGATATAGCAGCAGGAATAGTAATTTTAAAAGAAGCTGGGGGATTTATTGATTTAATAGAACCTGGATCAATAAATTCAATAAAGAGGAATGTTCTTGCTACAAACTCAAGCATTCAAGACGAACTTAAAGCTGCTTTATTAAAAAAAAATATTGAGTAACTTAATCTTATAAGATAGAAGGTCTTCCATGAAAAAAGAAATACATCCAAATTACCACAAGATTAAAGTTGTAATGACTGACGGAAGTGAATTTGAAACAAGATCTACTTGGGGTAAAGAAAATGATGTCTTGAAACTTGATATTGACCCAAAATCTCATTCAGCATGGACCGGTGGAACACAAAAGATTTTAGACAAGGGACGTGTAAGTAAATATAATAAAAAATTTGGCGACCTTCGAAGTAAGAAATAAATTTATGTCTGAAACACCTTTTATGCCAAAAGCTACAGCTGTTTGGCTTGTAGAAAATACCACTCTTACATTCAAACAAATTGCTAGCTTTTGTAATTTACATGAACTAGAAATTAAAGGAATTGCTGATGGTGATGTCGCAAAAGGTATTAAGGCTTACAATCCAATTCTTGCGGGTCAACTTTCAAGAGATGAGATTGATCTTTGCTCTAAAGATCCTAATAGAGATTTGAATTTAGTTGAAAGAGCAGAAGAAGTTCAAGTTAAAGAAAGAAAGAAACCAAAATACACGCCTCTTTCAAAAAGACAGGATAGACCCGACGCAGCTTTATGGCTTTTAAAAAACTATTCAGAATTTAATGATGGACAGATTTCAAAACTTGTAGGAAGCACAAAAGGTACTGTTTCATTAATACGAAAAAGAAGTTATTGGAATTTTTCAAATTTAAGAGCTAAGGATCCTGTAATACTGGGGTTGTGCTCTCAAAACATATTTGAAAAATCTTTAGAAAAAGCAAAACGGAGAGTTGAAAGAGAAAAAAAAGCTAAAATTAAAGAAGAAAAATCAAAAGCTGTTGCAGAATCCGATAAAGAAATTTCTTAATAAACTATAAAACTATCCTACTTCAAACTAGACAATCTATTACTAAGATGCTACGTAGCGAACTTAATTTAACAGGAGTATTTTATTAAAATAGAAGTAAAAGATAATAACGTTGAACAAGCTTTAAGGGTTTTAAAAAGAAAACTTCAAAAAGAAGGTTTTTTTAAAGTGGTTAAAATGAAAAGTACTTACGAAAAACCCTCCGAAAGAAAAAAAAGACTTACTGAAGAAAATATAAAAAGAGTAAAAAAACTTCAAAAGCTTAAAAATAGAATTTAGCTTAATTCAAAATTAAAAGGTTTTATATGCCAACAGGTAAGGTTAAGTGGTTTAATTCGAAAAAAGGCTATGGATTTCTTACAGAAGATGAAACTGAAAGAGATATATTTTTACACGTTTCTGCTTTGGAAGAATCTAAATTAAAGATTTTAAAAGAAGAACAGCAACTTGAATTTGAAATAAAAGAGGAAAAGAACAAACTTCAAGCTATTAACTTAAGAAAAATTTAAGTTTTATCGCGGGGTGGAGCAGTCTGGTAGCTCGTCAGGCTCATAACCTGAAGGTCGTAGGTTCAAATCCTACCCCCGCAACCAATCACACTAAAACCTTTAGGCAATTAGCATTTTTGATCTTTTGTTAAAATCTTGCTTAAATATCAAAGATAAAAATATTTTAAATACTGCTGAAAAAGGATATAAATATAAAACAGTAATTTTAGATAACTTTAAAAAACTCAAATATAATTAACTCTATTATTAACTATAACAGCCATTATGAATAAAGAAGGCATTAAATTTTTTGATGAAAATATAAATAGAAGAGGTGCAATTACTGATAAAAAAATTCTTTTTTTTAAAGGGACAGATGTACCAATGCCATCGATATTTGAGATCAGCAATTCAGGAATGTGTAATAGGAAATGTTCGTTCTGCCCAAGAAGCGATCCCAACTATAAGCATGTAAATGAATTTATAAGTCAAAAACTACACGATAAAATATACGAAGAATTAAGTGCTAATAATTTTTCAGGTTCAATTATTTTCTCAGGTTTTGTTGAGCCATTGCTAGACAAGAGAATTTACAAACAAGTACAAGATATCCGGGATAAGCTTCCTGAAGCTAATATAGAATTAATTACTAACGGTGATCCTTTAAATCAAGAAAGAGTTGAAAAACTTTTTAACTCTGGATTGTCTTATTTGTTGGTAAGTGCATACGATAGCGAAGAGCAGGCAAATGGGTTTAGAAAATTATTAAATAAAACTAATGTGGATCCAGCCAAATATATAGTGCGAAATAGATATTATGGAGAAGAAAAAGATTTCGGGATAACTATTAGTAATAGGGGTGGAAATATGAATAATACAGAATATAAAATAGAAGCTTTAAAAGAACCGCTAAAAAGCAGATGCACATATCCTGCATATACTTTTTTTATAGACTACAATGGAGACGTTTTAACTTGTTCTCATGATTGGGGAAAAGATATGATAATGGGAAACTTAAATGATAATAATATTTATGAAATATGGACTGGAAAAAAATTTAATTTTGCAAGAGAGAAACTGCTAGCCGCAAATAGAAATTTTTCTCCTTGCGACGTTTGCAATGTAAAAGGAAGTTTAATTGGTGTGAAACACGCTGAATACTGGACTAAAAAATTAAGTGAAAAATAAAAAAGTTTTCATACTAGGTGCTAGCTCAGACATAGGTGTTACAACCGTAAATTATTTTTTAGATAATAATTGGTCAGTGATTGCACATTATAATAAAAACAAAAAAGAATTAAAAAAAATTAAAAGTGATAAATTAGAATATTTTAAATTTGATTTAAAAAATATTAGTAGTTTTGAAAATTTAATTAAAAGTAGTAAAATATTAAACTTAGTCGATTCTTTCGTATCGTTAACAGGATACGTGGAATCTAAAAACATTCTAAAAACAGATATTAAATCTTTTTATCATCATATAAATGTTAACTACTTATCTAACTTAATTATTATAAAAAAAATTCTTCCTCTAATGAATAATAGAAAATTTGGCAGAGTTCTTTTAAGTTCTAGTGTAGGTGTTAAATTTGGAGGTGGAAAATCAACAGGATTATATTCTCTGTCTAAATACATGAATGAATTTTTCTTTAGCAATTACAAGGAATTTTATAGAAAAAACATCTTAATAAACGCACTTAGGATAGGAGTAACAAAGACAAAAATTCATAAAAACGTTAAAAATAAAAATTTGAAGAAGAGAGTAAGCCTTATACCAATAGGCAGAATGGCATCAACTAATGAAGTTGCTAAATATATTTATTTTTATTCCTCAGATTTAAACTCCCTAACAACCAATAAGATTGTTGACATATCGGGTGGAGAATAGCCTGAAGAGTCATAGTACGCTGATAATAATCTAGACGTTTTTTATTTTACATTATATTTCGGTAAATTCTCATGAAACGAATCTGAAAGTAACATTTTTGCTAGCTTTTAAATGATTGTGTGTTATTAAAGCCAATGATTCTGAACAGAAAGATACATACCTCAAACAAAAAAATTTATGACTAAAGATATTAGAAATATTACAATCATTGCTCACGTCGATCACGGTAAAACTACTTTGATTGATAACCTAATGAAACAGAGTGGATCGTTTAGAGAAAATGAGGTTATTGAAGAAAGAGTAATGGATTCGGGAGAGCTTGAAAAGGAAAGAGGAATTACAATTTTAGCAAAACCTGCTTCCGTGGACTGGAAAGATTCTAGAATTAATATTATAGACACGCCTGGTCACAGAGACTTTGCTGCTGAAGTTGAACGTGTTTTAATTATGGCTGATGGAGCTTTGTTGCTTATAGACTCAGCTGAAGGCGTAATGCCACAAACAAAATTTGTTTTAGCAAAAGCTCTTAAACAAGGTCTTAAACCGATTGTAATAATAAATAAATTAGATAAAGCCGATCAAAGAGCTGGCGAAGTTTTAGATGAAACTTTTGACTTATTTGTAAGCTTAGATGCCAATGAAGAACAATTAGATTTTCCAGTACTTTATGCAAGTGGAAGGTCTGGGTGGGCTAGTAAAGAAGCTGACGGCCCTAGAGAAAATCTTCATCCTATTTTAGATCTAATCTTGGAACATGTTAAACCAGCAAAATTAGATAAAGAAAAACCTTTTGCTATGTTATCAACTCTTTTATATGCCGATAGCTTTTTAGGAAGAAGTTTGGTTGGTAAAATAACTCAAGGTAGGGCAAAAGCAAACCAACAAATTAAAGCTATAAATCTTAAAGGTGAAAAAGTTGACGAAGGAAGGCTAACAAAAATTTTCAGATATGAGGGCACAAAAAGAGTTCCAATCGAAGTTGGTGAAGCTGGTGATATTGTTATTATAGCCGGACTAGAAAAAGCCAATGTTGCTGATACTATTTGTGATTTGGAAATAAATGAAGCGATTAGTGCTACACCAATCGACCCTCCAACGATGTCTATTACTGTTACTGTAAATAGTTCTCCTTTAGCAGGTACTGAGGGGAAAAAATTAACTAGCACACAAATAAGAGACAGATTAATGATGGAAGCAGAAAATAATGTAGGCATTTCATTTGGAGAAAATGAAAATAGAGATGCTTTCGTTATCAGTGGTAGAGGAGAGCTAATGCTAGAGATTTTGTTAACTCAAATGAGAAGAGAAGGATTTGAAATGACAGTAAGCCCTCCAAAAGTATTGTTTCAAAAAGATGTTTCTGGAAATAAATTAGAACCTATTGAAGAAGTCACGGTAGACTTAGATGAAGAACATTCTTCGAAAGTTATAGATTCGATGAATAGAAGAAAAGGACAAATGATTGACCTCAAAGATACGGGTAAAAATAAAAAACGTATAATTTTTCACGCTCCAACAAGAGGTTTGATGGGATATACAAGTAGATTCTTAACACTAACTAAAGGTAATGGAGTAATTAATAGAATATTTCATTCATTTGGAAAGTATACTGGTGATCTTGAAGGTAGAAGAAATGGAGCTTTAATTTCAATGGCATCTGGGAAAGCTGTTGCATTTGCAATTTTTAATCTTCAGGCAAGAGGTGAAATGTTTGTCACACATAATGATGCAGTGTACGAAGGTATGATTGTTGGTCTGTCATCAAAAAGTGGTGATCTAGAAATAAATGTTATGAAAGGTAAACAGCTGACGAACATGAGAACTCAAGGAACTGACGAAAATGTTGTTTTGACACCTGTAAGAAAAATGTCAATTGCCGAACAGCTAAGTATGCTAAACACAGATGAGGCATTAGAAATTACCCCTAAATCTCTTAGGCTGAGAAAATCTATGTTAAATCCACACGATAGAAAAAGAAAATCTAAAGCTTCTTAAAGTTTAAATTTAGATTTTTTACTATCATCTAAAAAACCCTTAACTGTCTCAAGTGTTAACTGATTAAAACTTTTGCCAAACGAAGATATTTGATTAATTATTTTTGGTGGCATTGTTATGATGTTGCAACCTATTTGCTTTGCTTGAATAAAATTATATGCCTCTCTAGTACTTGCCCATAAAATCTCAATGTTTTTATATTTTTTTACTTTTGAAATACTTTTCTTAAATATCGGAAGTGGATCTTTTCCTTTGTCCGCCATTCTACCTGCAAAAATTGAGATAATAGATTTTGTTTTTTTGTCTAAACACTTAAATACTTCTTCTACCTGTTCATAGGAATAAACTGCTGTGATATTTAATTTTATCCCCTGTGCACTTAATTCTTTAATAAGAGGACCCATAAATTGACCCTTTGAATTAACCACCGGTACTTTTACATAAACATTTTTTCCCCACTTATTAATTTTATAGGCTTGTTTAAGTATTTCTTTTTGGTCGTCAGCAAAAACTTCAAATGATATAGGTTTTTTTTTGCAAATCTTCAGAATTTTAAGAGAATAATTTTTATAATTTTTGGCTCCAGATAATCTCATTAAGCTTGGATTCGTAGTAAAGCCATCGACAATTGATTTGTTTTGGAAGGTTTTTATAGTTTTATAATCAGCACTATCGCAAAATATTTTAGTTTTCATATTTTTAATTTGAAAACTCTACATTAATAAAAATTAAATGTCACTATGGTTAAAAAACATGTTTAAATTTTTAGGTTTTTTACCAAAAATAATTAAATTTTTTTTTTTTGTTAAAGAATAGGTAAAAATATTATCATTAATTTTTTTTGCTTTTACACTTTTCCAAAAATAATTAGAATAAAAATCTAATATTGGCACTTCTGTTATTTGAATGACTTTACAGTTTCTTTCAAGAGCCTCGATTATAGAACCTGAGGCACCTATAAATATTGAATAATTGTTTAAAAAAGAATTATTTTTAAAATTACTTTTATATTTTTTTTTTAATTTATTTATTCTAAATTCGAGGGTCTTGTGTGTTTTTGAGTTGAACACTGCCGGATGATTTCTTATTGAAAATTTCTTTAAATTTAATTTATGATTTATTATCAAAAATTCTAGACTCTTTAAAATTTGACTAACAGATTTTATTGAACCAGGGAAAAAAATTTGATTGGAAAAATTTTTTTTTATATCTAAGAATCTTGTTGATGGAATTGTTATGATATTTTTTTTTTTCCATCCTAATTTAATTAAACAATCTTTTTGGTCAATACCATTTACAAACATTTTTGATGGTGAGTATTTTTTTTTAATAAGATGTGTAGGAAGCGCTAATGGCGCTTGTGAAATGTGTCCTAAAGTTTTTATATTTTTATTTTTAAGATATTGAATAATTCTATTTTGAAAAGGTTGAGCTTCATAAGTAATTAGGAATTTTTTTACAGGTTTGCTAATTATTTTTTTAAATATATTTAAAATTTTATTGGATAAAAAGTTATGACTCGAAATAGAAAATAAAAAATATCGATAATCTATAAATAAGTACTTAAAATTATAGATTAATATTTTTAATAGTAAAAAAAATTTAAATTTTTTATTTTTT
>Ga0307986_10003386_pt1 | contig 11108 bp, 9 predicted proteins | sample EllFjometageno82_FD_203170 | JGI IMG/M metagenome (GOLD analysis project Ga0307986, IMG submission 203170) | Marine microbial communities from Ellis Fjord, Antarctic Ocean - #82 | ecosystem: Environmental > Aquatic > Marine > Unclassified | place: Southern Ocean | collected 2014-10-09
GAACCAAACAAAAAAAAGACTTTCTATTATTGCTGATTTGCAAGGTGTGAAATTAAGAGTGGGAAAAATTAATGCTGCTTTTATAAACTTAAAGCCTAATCAAAAATATATTTTTGATAACAGTAAAAAAATCGGTGATAAAAATAGAGTGTGTTTTCCATACCCGGATATTCTTAAAAAATTAAAAAAAGGCAATAAAATATTATTAGATGACGGTAAATTTACTTTCAAAGTAATTAAAAAATTGCCAAACGGAATTTTAACAATTTCTCAAAATAGAAACTGTAGAATAAGCAGTAATAAGAGTGTACATTTGCAAAACTTTTTTATCCCCTTTAACAGTCTAACTAATAAAGATAAAAACGATATAAAAACTGCAAAAAAATTAGGATGCAACTGGATAGCTTTATCCTACATTCAAAATGCAAAATTAATTCATCAGTCTAGAAAGTTAATTAATAAAGATATGGGAATAATTTGTAAGATCGAGAATAAAACTGCTTTAAAAAATATAGATGAAATTATTAAAGCTACAGATGCAATTATGGTAGCTAGAGGTGATTTGGCCATTGATATTGGACATAGTGATGTTCCACAAGTTCAGCTAGATTTAATTAAAAAGTGTTCTCAATTTTCTAAACCTGTAATTGTTGCTACTCAAATGCTTGAAAGCATGATTGAAAGCAACACACCTACTCGTGCAGAGATCAATGATGTGGCGACAGCAATATTTCAAGGAGCTGATGTGGTTATGCTTTCAGCGGAAACTGCAGTAGGAAAATATCCCCTCCAAACAGTTAAAACTATGTGTGAAACTATTATTTCAACTGAAAAATATAAAAAAAAAAATATTGATGACTTCAAAAATAAAGTTGACATTAATCAAGACCCAAGAAAATCAGTTGTCTTATCTGTTAAAGATTTAGCTTATAATCCAACAGTAAAAGCAATCATTGCATTTTCAAATTCAGGTAGTACAGCAAAATTAGTTTCGACAATGCGCCCTTCTGTTAAAATTATTACTATTTCTCCTAATATAAATGTTTCAAGACAAACCAGTTTATATTGGGGTGTTGAGTCTATTAACAGTAGAGATGCACATGGGTGGAAAGATATGATGGATATTTCAAAACAAATTATCAAAAAAGATAAATTAATTAAGAAAAACGATAATGTAATTATAACGGCAGGGTTGCCTTTTGGTCAGGCTAAAATGACAAATATGATCAGATTTTTTAGAGTAGGAAGTTAAATTAAATTAAACTTGCTATCTGGATAGCTGTCTCGCACATTCGATTAGAAAAACCCCATTCATTATCGTACCAAGATAATACTCTACTAAATTTTTTTTTGATTACTTGTGTTTGAGTTGTGTCAAAAATTGAGCTGTGCTGATTGTGGTTAAAGTCTTTAGAAACTAAAGGTTTATTATTTATTCCTAAAATACCTTTTAATTCTTTTGTTTTAGATGCCGCTATCATTGCATTGTTTATGTCGTCAGGACTTACTTCTTTAGTAGTTACAACTGTAAAATCTATTAGAGAGACGTTTGAAGTTGGCACTCTTATTGCTGTACCATCTAATTTTCCATTAAGACTAGGTAAAACTAAGCTCATTGCTTTTGCAGCTCCTGTCGATGTAGGTATCATTGAATCTCCAGATGCTCTTGCTCTTCTTAGATCTTTATGAAGCGTGTCTAATAATTTTTGATCTCCAGTATAACTGTGGATAGTTGTCATATAACCGTACTCGATACCAAAATTATTTTCTAAAACCATTGCTACAGGAGCAAGACAGTTTGTTGTGCATGATCCGTTAGAGATAACATTGTGTTCTTTCTTTAGTCCTGAACTGTTAACGCCCTGAACAATAGTAAAATCAACTTCTTTAGCTGGTGCTGAGATGATTACTTTTTTAGCTCCTGCTCTTATGTGTTTTTCAGCTGATACTTTGTCTAAGAATAATCCAGTACATTCTAATACAACATCTACTCCTATTTTGCCCCAAGGAAGATTTGCTGGATCTCTTTCCGCAAAAACTTTTATATCCTGATTTAATATTTTGAAACCATCTTTAGACGTCTCAACATCATAAGGCAACGTTCCATGTGTGCTATCAAATTTTACGAGATGCGCATTAGCTTCTATTGATCCTAGATCATTAATTGCAACAATTTGAATTTTGTCTTTATAGTTTTCAAGAAGAGCTCTTAAAATAAGTCTTCCAATTCTACCAAAACCATTTATTCCGATTTTAATCATATAAATTACTTAAATTAGTTAAATTTTTTCATAAATTAAAAGTTTTTTTTTTATGAAATTTTGATTTTAAAAATTAAATCTTTATAGCATAAAAAACTTTTAAATTAATTATTTAATTTGTTTTTACTCAACTGTGACTGATTTAGCTAAATTTCTCGGTTTATCGATATCACAATTTTTAAGTAGAGCCACATGATAGGCTAATAACTGAAGTGGAACGGTTAAAATAAACGGAGATAAATTTTCTTCAATAAAAGGAACCTGTAATTTAAATCTGATGTTTTCATTTATGATTAAATCATTTTTATCTGTTATTAATAAAACTTTTCCACCTCTTGCTATAACTTCTTGAGTGTTAGAGAAAGTTTTTTCAAAATATTTATCTTTTGGTGCAATCACTATAACGGGTAGACCGTTTTCAATTAGCGCAAGAGGTCCGTGTTTCATCTCTCCAGCAGGATAACCTTCAGCGTGAAGATATGATAACTCTTTTAGTTTAAGGGCTCCTTCTAGTGCTATTGGATATGAAGTACCTCTTCCTAAAAACATAGATCCATTTGCTTGGTAAATATCTTTAGCTACAATTTTAATTTGGTCTTCTTGTTTAAGTGCTTCATCAATTGCTTTTGGTAAATTAAGTAAATTATTTATTTTTTTTATAAAAGCCTCTTTATTTAATTCATTTCTAATAAACGCAATTTTTAAACATAAAATATAAAGAATTAACATTTGACCTAAAAAAGCTTTCGTGGATGCAACGCCAATTTCAGGACCAGCATGTAATGGTAATACCCAGTCTGAATTTCTAGCTATTGTACTCTCAACCACGTTTACAACCGCACAAGTTTTAACGTTATTATCTTTACATAGCTGGAGGGCAGCAGCTGTATCAGCTGTTTCTCCTGATTGTGAGACAAATACATATAAATTTTTTTTATTAAATTTTATATTTCGATATCTAAATTCAGAGGCCACATCTATTTCAACGTCAATATTGGTTAGTTCCTCAAACCAATATTTGGCAACTAAACACGAGTGGTACGCAGTACCACAGGCGATGAGAACAATTTTTTCTATAATCTTGGGTTCAATTGGAAAATTATAAAGATTAATATCATTTTTTATCTTATCAACATATTCGTTAATTCCATTCTTTACAGTAACGGGCTGTTCAAAAATTTCTTTGCTCATGAAGTTTTTATAATCACCTTTGTCTGCTAGATTTTTGTCATCAGATAAAATAAGTACTTTTTTATTAATTTTTTTATCATTTTGATTATAAAATTCGACACTATCTTTAGTTAAAATACACAAATCTCCATCATCTAAATAGCTAATTTTATTTGTCATTGATTTTAAAGCATAGGAATCTGAACCAAGATAATTTTCACCCTTGGAGTATCCAACAGCTAAAGGGCTTCCTCTTCGTGCTCCAATAATCAAATTGTTAAAATTTTTAAATATAATTCCTAATGCAAAACTACCTTTTAATCTTTTAAGTGTATTTTGCACTGCAACAATAGGAATTGCTTTTTTGATTTCTTCAGTCAGCATTAAGGTAATTACTTCAGTGTCTGTTTGAGATTTGAATTTAACTCCTTTTAACTCTAATTCTTTTTTTAAGACATCAGAGTTTTCAATAATTCCATTGTGTACTACTGAAACTACTTCTGATGAGTGTGGGTGTGCATTAATTTCATTTGGAACGCCGTGCGTTGCCCATCTTACATGTCCAATGCCTATTGTTCCAAGTGAAGGATCTTTAAATAAAATTTGTTCAAGCTTTTCTACTCTGCCAGTACATTTTTTTTCTAAAATTTGATTATCGCTCAATGTCGCTAAGCCAGCAGAGTCATAACCTCTGTATTCAAGCCTCTTTAATGATTCAACTATATTTGTTGAAACTGACTTATTGCTTGCTATACCTATAATTCCACACATTTATTTTTTTCTTTTGTAGTTTTTTATTTCTTGCTGTTTTGCTCTTGTTAAAGCAAGTGTATTTTTTTTAACATTACTAGTAATAACCGACCCAGCACCTACGGTAGAATTTTTGTCAATTTTTACAGGTGCTACTATAGAAGTGTTTGAGCCAATAAATACATTGTCGGAAATATCTGTTTTATGTTTATTGACTCCGTCATAGTTACAGGTAATTGTCCCCGCTCCTATATTTGAATTTTGCCCGACATTAGTGTCGCCAACATAGGATAAGTGGCTCACCTTAGAATTTTTACCAATTTTAGATTTTTTAATTTCTACGAAATTTCCTATTTTTGCACCTGACTTTAAAATAGTTCCAGGTCTCAGTCTCGCATAAGGTCCGACCACAATATTATTTTCCATTAATGTATTTTCAATGTGAGAAAAAGATTTTATAATTACGTTGCTACCAATTTTAACTTTTGGTCCGATCACTACGTACGGTTCTACGGTTACATTTTTTCCAAACCTAGTATCTTTAGATAAAAAAATTGTTTCAGGAGCAATAAGATTTACTCCTTTGCTTAGAGCATTATTTCTAAGTTTATCCTGATCTAGCTTATATTTTTTTGTTTTATTTATTTTATTATTTAACTTCATAAAAAATTCTATTTATATTATAAGTGGGGTCTAAATAAGTCACAAAATATTTCTTTTTAATTCTTTAAATATGACGCAAATATATACAATTCTTTTTGATTTAGATGGGGCAATAGTACATACAGCTCCAGATTTAATGAGTGCTCATAATCATGTAATGAAAAAATTTGGTCATCCTACCAAAAAACTTGGTGATATAAAGAGTTTGGCTGGAAAAGGTGCTTGGATGATGATGCAAAGATCTTTTAAAAAAGAAGTGACTGATGAAAAAATAAAAAAAGAAATGACAAAAGAATTTATAGATTACTATAGTAAAAATATTGCAAACGATAGCAAGCCGTTTGATGGTTTGTTTGAATTTTTAGATTGGGCTAAATCTAAAAATATTTCTATGGCTGTGTGTACCAATAAACAGGAAAGACTAGCTGTTGATTTATTAAAAAAATTAAATTTATTTAATTATTTTGAATATATAGCTGGGTCAGATACTTTTAATTACAATAAACCAGATCCAAGACATTTAACTGATGTTGTTGAAATTGTGGGTGGTGATTTAGGGAAAACAATAATGGTTGGGGACAGTGAGGTTGATGAAATGGCAGCTACGAATGCGAAGTTACCATTTATTTTAGTTGCTGATGGCTACACTGAAAAAACAGTTAAACAAATTAAACACGATGCTTTAATAAAAGATTATGTAGGTTTTGATAAAATAATATCTAAATATTTATGATAACTTTTTCTCTTTGGTCTGCTTTAATTGTTTACTATTTTATAATGTTTGCTACTCCAGGGCCAAATAATTCAATGCTTACAGCTTCTGGAATTAAATTTGGCTACATTAAAACACTTCCACATTTAATTGGAATTCCACTAGGGCATTTTTTTCAAATAACTTTAGTGAGCTATGGGCTTGGAAATATATTTTTGAAATTTCCTGCTCTTCAACATTATATGAAAATTTTATGTTTCATCTACCTTGTTTATCTAAGCTGGAAGATGTTAGGATCTTTTAGCATTGCTAAAGAAGAAAGCGGTAGACCTTTAAAATTATACGAAGCTTCTTTATTTCAATTCATAAATCCAAAGGCTTGGACAATTGCAATAACAGTTGTTTCTGGTTTTTTCCCACTCGAAGAAAGTTTTTTTAAAGCAACTATGTTCCTTGCTTTAACCGCTCCATTTATTTGTTTCCCATCTATTTCTCTTTGGGCGTTATTTGGTAGTACGTTAAGGATATTTGTTAATAATCTAAAAACTAAAAAAATTATTGAATATATATTGGCTTTACTGCTGATACTGACAGCTTTGTTTGTTCTTATAAAATAATGCTTTGATTTCTTAAGTTTCGTCTTATAAAAATTAGTTTATGCACTTTACAAAAAAAAATACATCAGAAAAAAGAATTGATTTTATAAATGCTTTAAAATCAGGAAAACTTTTAAGATTTCCAGGTGCGTATAACCCTTTATCAGCAAAATTAATTTCTGAAATTGGATTTGATGGTGTTTACATTTCTGGTGGTGTTATGGCAAATGACTTAGGTTTACCAGATATTGGTTTAACTACATTAGAACAAGTAAGTTATAGAGCTTCTCAAATTACAAAGGTAACAGACTTACCTACTATAGTTGATGTCGATACAGGATTTAAAGATTGTAAAAAAACTATTTCTACTTTTGAATCTAAAGGCTTGGCTGGCTGTCATATTGAAGATCAGGTAGAACAAAAAAGATGCGGTCATTTAGACAACAAAGAACTAATCACTAAAGAACAGATGGTAATAAAAATAAAAGATGCAGTCAGTGCCAGAAAAGATAAAAATTTTTTAATTATAGCCAGAACAGACGCAAATACAGTTGAAGGGTTAGAAAAAACAATTGAAAGGATTAGGGCTTATGAAGATGCTGGAGCAGATATGATTTTTCCTGAAGCAATGAAAAATGAAAGTGAATTTGAAAAAGTTAGAAAAATATCTAAAAAGTATTTATTAGCTAATATGACCGAATTTGGAAAATCAAAATTATTAAACAAGTCTGAACTAGAAAAATTGGGATACAATTTAGTCATTTACCCTGTAACAACTCAACGATTAGCAATGAAAAATGTAGAAGACGGGTTAAGATCTATATTTAAAAATGGTGATCAAAATAATATTATTGATAATATGCAAACAAGAAAAAGGTTGTACGAATTAGTGGAATATGAGAAATATAATACCCCTGATAATAAGATTACCGACTTTTCTACTGAGGGACATGAATAATGAGTGAAGAAATCAAAAAAGGTTTATTAGGAATAGTTGTTGATGAGACAACTATTTCTCAAGTTATGCCTGAAATTAACTCACTTACTTATCGTGGTTATACAGTTCAAGAACTTTGTGATAAATGTTCTTTTGAAGAAGTTGCCTATTTAGTTTTAAACGGTGAGCTACCAAACAAACTACAACTTAAAAAATTTATAAAAGAAGAAAGATCTCACAGAAAACTTTCTAAACAAATAATTAAGGATATTGAAAGAATGCCAAAAAAGGCACATCCAATGGATGTAACGAGAACAGTCGTGAGCTTAATGTCTCTCGAAGATACAGAAACAAAAGATAATTCTCCAAAAGCAAGTATGCGAAAGGCTATGAGAATTTTTGCAAAAACCCCGACTGCAGTTGCTGCTTATTTTAGATCTAGAAAAGGAAAAAAAGTTATTAATCCAAGCACTAAACTATCTTTTTCAGAAAATTTTTTTAAAATGATGTTTGGAAAAATTCCTGACAAAGAAATAGTTAAAGCATTTGACGTATCTTTAATTTTATATGCTGAACACAGTTTTAATGTTTCAACTTTTACAGCTAGAACTATCACAAGTAGCTTGTCTGATATACATGGAGCAATAACCGGTGCTATTGCCAGCCTAAAAGGTCCCTTACATGGAGGTGCTAACGAAGCGGTGATGCATATGATGAAAGAAATTGGTACACCCAATAAAGCAAAAAACTGGATTGAGGATGCTATCAAAAATAAAAAAGTAATTATGGGATTTGGTCACAGGGTTTATAGAAGTGGAGACTCAAGAGTTCCGACTATGAGAACTTACTTATTTAGAATAGCAAAACTTTTAAAAAAAGAAAAGTTTACTGAAATTTATGAAATTTTAGAAAAGACAATGCTAAAACAAAAAAATATACACCCAAATGTAGATTACCCATGCGGCCCTATGTACCATATGATGGGAATAGACACTGACTTCTTCACACCGATATTTGTAATGGCAAGAATTACCGGCTGGTCTGCACATATAATGGAACAACACGCTTCTAATAAGCTAATTAGACCTTTGTCTAAATACAAAGGTAGTGAGCACAGAGAGGTAATACTCCTAAACCAGAGATAAAATCAGGTTAAGATTAGAGCAAATTTATCTTTTATTATCTCAAGATGTAACTTGTTTTCTTTTACAAAATTGTCAACAGCTTTTTTTACTTCGGTAATATATGAAGCATCCATGTAATCATCACAAATTATAGTTTTTGATTTGTTTTTCATGGATGAGTATAAAATACTAAGATCATTATATGTTGTCTCGTAACTGTGGCCACCATCTATAAATGCAAAATCTATTCTGCTTAAATCAGTTTTTTTTAAAGTTATATTGGTATCTCCTTTAACTAAATTAATATTTTTTTTAAATTTTTTTAAAAATTTTTCAATGCTTTGAATTGAGTTTAGATTTTCTTTTAACAAAAGATTGTAATAGATGTGCTTTAAAGGATTTGAGAACTTCTGATTTTTTATATATTCAGGTTCTACTTCGTTTAATTCTTTGTCAATTTTATCACCAAAAAGATCAAAACCTGTGTATGAAAAATCTCCATCATGAATATTGTTTAATAATTCGCAAATATTTCTAGAAGTAATGCCACAAAAAACTCCCACTTCTAAAAAATGTTTCGGCTTTTTTTCAGATATAATGTCTAGGAGAAGATTTCCCCATTTAACATTTAGGCCTGTTTTGCGCCAATATTTTTTAAATTTAATATTCAAGACTTAAGAAAAAGCTTCTGACCAAGTACCTTTTGTTGAGGCCTTAGAATACTCTGTAGCTCTTCCTTCAAAAAAATTCATATGTTCAACACCATTAAGCATAGTGTCTAACCATGTTAGGGGGTTTTTTTTAACATCATAAATTGGATTAAGACCAAGTTGTTCTAACCTTCTATTTCCGATGAACCTTATGTATTCTTTAACTTCGCTAGCTTTTAAACCCTCTAAAGGGCCCATTTGAAAGGCTAAGTCAATAAAAGCATCTTCGTGTTTAATTATAGTTTTACACGCATCATAGATTTCTTTTTTTAATTGATCTGTCCAAATTTGTGGTTCTTCTTTAATAAAATCTTTAAAGAGTCTGATCATGGAATTGCAATGCAATGTTTCATCTCTTACTGACCAAGTAACGATTTGACCCATGCCTTTCATTTTATTATGTCTTGGAAAATTTAATAAAATTGCAAAACTTGCAAATAACTGAAGACCTTCAGTGAAAGCTGAGAAAACTGCCATTGTCATTGCAATGTTATGTTTTGATTTGACGTCAAAACCTTGCATATAATCATACTTGTCTTTCATTTCCTTGTACTTCATAAAAGCTGAGTATTCAGTTTCTGGCATACCAATTGTGTCAAGTAAATGAGAGTAAGCAGCAATGTGAACTGTCTCCATGGAAGCAAAAGCTGTCATCATCATCAAGACTTCTGTAGGTTTAAATACTGTAGTGTAGTGTCTTAAGTAGCAATTACTTACTTCTACATCTGCCTGAGTAAAAAATCTAAAGATATGAGTTAAAAGATTTTTTTCTGCAGCAGTAATGTTTTTTGTCCAGTCTCTTACGTCATCACCTAAAGGAACTTCTTCAGGTAACCAATGTATTCTTTGTTGAGTAAGCCAAGCATCGTAGCACCAAGGGTATCTAAACGGTTTGTATACTGGGTTTTCTACAAGTAATCCCATTTTTTTTGGTTGAATTATTTCTGGTATTATTTTTTCTGCTACTGACATGACAAACACTCCTCATAATTGTTATCTTTATTTTCTGTTTCGCTATCTTTTTTGTAAACATTTTTAGTTACATCTGTTGAAGAGCCGGCTGTTACGTCTTCTGCTCTTTGAATTGATTTAGATCTACAGTAGTAAAGACTCTTTAATCCTTTTTTCCATGCTTGAAAGTGAATATTATGTAATTCTTTTTTATGAATATCCGCTGGTACAAAGATATTAATTGATTGAGCTTGTGAGATATGAGGTGTTCTGTCAGCACCAAGTTCAACAATCCATCTTTGATCAATTTCAAAAGCTGTTTTAAATGTCTCTTTTTCTGCTTCAGTTAAAAAGTCTAAATGAGATACTGAACCTTGGTTTGTTGTTATGCTAGACCAAATTTCTTCATTATTTTTTTCATATTTGTCTAAAACTTTTTGTAGATATTTATTTCTGACATTGAATGAGCCCGAAAGAGTTTTATGAGTATAGCTGTTGCCAGATATTGGCTCTACACCAGCAGAAGTTCCACCACAAATAATTGAAATTGATGCAGTTGGTGCAATTGCAGTTTTGTTTGAAAATCTTTCGTTAATTCCATATTCAGCGGCGTCAGGACAGGCTCCTCTTTCTTCTGCTAAGGTAACAGAAGCTGCATCAACTTTTTCTTGAATATTTTTAAAAACTTTTTTGTTCCAGACTTTACTCATCACAGATCCAAAAGGAATTCCTTTTTGCTGGAAGTAAGAATGTAAACCCATAACACCGAGACCAACACTTCTTTCTCTCATTGCAGAATATTTTGCATTTTCAAATTCTTTTGGTGCTTTATTAATAAAGTCAGTCATTACGTTATCTAAAAATCTCATGATGTCTTCTACAAATTGTTCGTTGTCTTTCCACTCATCATAGGTATCTAAATTTAAAGATGATAAACAACAAACTGCCGTTCTTTCTTTTCCGTCATTGTCTATTCCTGTTGGTAAAGTTATTTCACTACATAAATTTGAAGTTTTAACTTTTAGGCCAGCTAGTTTATGATGTTGGGGTATCTGTCTGTTAACGGTATCAATGTAAACCACATATGGTTCACCTGTTTCTACTCTCGCTGTCAAAAGTCTAATCCATAAATTTCTAGCAGGTATTGTTGATTGAACTGTACCGTCGTTAGGACTTCTAAGTGCCCACTGACCGTCTGTCTCTACAGCTCTCATAAAGTCATCACTAACTAAAA
>Ga0307986_10003388_pt1 | contig 11094 bp, 10 predicted proteins | sample EllFjometageno82_FD_203170 | JGI IMG/M metagenome (GOLD analysis project Ga0307986, IMG submission 203170) | Marine microbial communities from Ellis Fjord, Antarctic Ocean - #82 | ecosystem: Environmental > Aquatic > Marine > Unclassified | place: Southern Ocean | collected 2014-10-09
ATTTCTAAGTCTAATGCTCGCGAGCCGTTGATAACTTTGCGGTTATGGCGTTGCAACCACTCCAGGATGCCAAGCGCTAGTTCGGGCTCGTAGCGATGATTTCTGGAGTGGGATGAAGCACTCATTCTGTTATAAAACACGCCTTCAGGTGGAACATCCATTAAATTGAAATTCATGTCCGGCACATACCAAAATGTATAAGCCGCACCAACTTCTTCAAGTGCTGCCTTAAATGGGGAGAGCCATTCTTTATTTTCATGGATAATAAAAATCATACTTATTTCAATCCAGCCTTTAGCCCATCAATTAAATCATCCAGATCCTCTAACCCAGCGGAGACCCTGATTAACCCCTCAGAGATTCCAGCTAGCTTTTTTTCTTTGGCAGTTAATGGGGCGTGCGTCATGGTATAAGGATGGCAAACAAGACTTTCAAATCCACCCAAGGATTCTGCAAGAGAAAAATGTTCAACCTGCTTAAAAAACTTCCTGACTGCTGGCAAGCCTCCTTTAAGCTCAAAACTTAACATTCCACCAAATCCTTTTTGCTGTTTTTGAGCAATCAAATGTGAAGGGTGACTCTCCAGACCTGGGTAATACACAGTTCCAACTTTCTTGTTATTAGATAAGACTTCAGCTAACCCCATCGCATTTTTTTCATGAGTTTTCATTCGAAGACTTAATGTTCTTAATCCCCTTAGTGTTAAGTAGCTATCAAATGGAGCTCCTGCAACTCCCGTTGCATTTGCCCAGTCCTGGATTTGATCATGGAGTTTTTTTGTTTTAGCAATAACAGCGCCGCCTACAACATCTGAATGTCCATTAATATATTTGGTAGTTGAATGCATGACGATATCTGCTCCCAGCGTGAGAGGATTTTGTAGTGCCGGCGATAGGAAAGTATTATCAGCAGCTATCAGAGCCTTTGAAGTTTTGGCTAGTCGAGCTATTGCTCGTATATCTACGCTTTGGAGCAGTGGGTTGGAGGGCGTCTCGATCCAAATCAATCTTGGCTTAATTTTTATAATCGATTGTTCTAGCTTTTCTACTGAGCTTTGATCAATAAAATGAGCTGTTAAATATCCCTTGTCATGAAGCATAGAGAATAGTCGAAAGGTACCCCCGTAGCAGTCATGAGGCAGAATGACGTGATCATTCACATTAAGTAAATTAGCCACCAAGCCAATTGCAGATAAGCCCGAGCTTGTGATAGTTCCGCCAAAGCCTTCTTCAAGCTCAGCTAGAGCCTCCGCGAGTATGTCTCGAGTTGGATTGCCGCATCTGGTGTAATCATATTTTTGTTCCCTCTCAAATTGCTTAAATGCAAAGTTAGAGGATAGGTATAAAGGAGGGACTACCGCGCCATGCTGAGGATCAGTCTCCAGTCCAGCTCTAGTGATTACAGTGTCTTTATTAATCTTTTTGGTCATCTCAAACTTCTCGCGCCATTTTAAAATTGGGCTGGCAAAAAAAAACCCATCTGCTTTGCTAGATAGGTTTCCGAAAGGTCTATTTAGCTGAATTTATAAAGCACCCGCAAGTTGAATTCAAATCGGTGCTGAAGTTATTCTATTTTAAATTTTCTATTTTAGATACCCTGACCCCCTAAATAATTATGATAAAGTGACTTCATGCCATTGATAGACCCTTTACAAGATATTGCCGATCCTGACACTAAGAAATTAGTAGATTTTTTCAATGAGACTTTGGGATTTTGCCCTAATTCAGTTCTTACAATGCAGCGGCAACCCTCTATAGCGAAGGCTTTTGTTCAGCTAAATATGGCGGTGATGGAAAATCATGGTCAATTAACCTCAGAATTTAAACGACTCATTGCTTTTGTAAGCAGCAATACTGCTGGATGCAGGTACTGCCAAGCTCACACCATTAGAGCGGCCGAGAGATACGGCGCATCTCAGGATAGATTAAATAATATATGGGACTTTCAAAACCAAGAGTGCTTTACAGATGCTGAAAAAGTAGCCTTAAGCTTTACTCAACAGGCAAGCTCTGTGCCGGTGAATATTAATCCTGAGGTTGAATCGCAGCTAAAGGAGAACTGGTCTGATGAAGACATTGTTGAAATAATGGGTGTTATTGCTTTGTTCGGTTTTTTAAATAGATGGAATGATGTCATGGCTACATCCATAGAAAATGATGCAAAAATCTCTGGAGAGGAGTTGCTAACAAATATTTCTTGGCACCCTGGAAAGCATACCTAGATTTCTATACTAGAATCTGAACGATTAAGTTTTTTTCCAGCGTGTTTTTGCCTTAGATCCTGTTTTTTTATTGCCACCAGGGTTTCCAGCGCTATTGCCGCTAGGTCTTCCAGAGTTATTACCGCCAGGTCTTCCAGCACCACTTCCACCAGGTCTTCCAGCACCACTTGGTCTTGAGCTGCTTCCACCTGGTTTTGAGAAACTATTTCCAGATTTGCTGTCAGAGCTTCTGCTGTTTCTGGAGAAGGCAGGTTTTCTGCCTCTTGGATTTCTTGATCTGGAATCACCGCCACCACCACTTGAAGGCTTATCAGTTGGCTTAAAAGCTTCATGGCTGGTTTGATCAATTTTAATTTTAAGGAGTCCTTCAATGCCTCTTAAAAATTTATGCTCATCAACGCTCATTAAAGAGATCGCAGTGCCTTCTTGACCAGCTCGCCCTGTTCGACCAATTCTATGAATGTAATCGTTTGGGTAAGTTGGCATATCAAAATTAACAACGAAGGGTAGGTTGCTAATATCGATACCCCGAGCAGCAACATCTGTTGCGACCAAGATTCGAACATCTTTTTCCTTGAACTCTCTTAATGCTCTCGTTCTTGCTCCTTGAGTCTTATCTCCATGAATAGTTCCAGTTTGGATGCCTGCCGCATTAAGATGCTTCGATATTTTTTCACACCCATGCTTGGTTCTTGAGAAAACCAATGCTTGCGTCCATTGCTCATCTTCAATCATGTGCGCCAGCAGATCGTTCTTTTTATTTTTATCAACGTGGTAAATTACCTGCTTAATCTTGGTGACAGTAGTGTTTGGTGAATGAGCGCTAATCTCTACCAACTCATCACCCAAGGATTGAGCCAGTTTCTTAATTTCTGGAGAGAAAGTCGCTGAAAAAAGTAAATTTTGCCTAACAGGCGGGGTCATAGAAATAATCTTTTTAATATCATTGATAAAACCCATGTCCAACATGTGATCGGCTTCATCTAATACAAGTATCTGGACTTGATCTAACTTGACTGCTTTCTGGTTCACCAAATCTAGCAATCGCCCTGGAGTTGCAACCAACACATCAACACCTTTCTTAAGTTTAGATTTTTGGGGAAAGATTTTTGCCCCACCAAATACAGCAGTGGAGGTAATCGAGGTGAATTTGCCATAAGTGTAGACACTTTCTCTAACTTGAGCTGCAAGTTCTCGCGTTGGAGTTAACACAAGAGCGTGAACATTTTTACCATAAGGCTTTGCTCGCTCCTGCAGCATTTCAATAATTGGCAGGACGAAGCTTCCTGTTTTACCTGTGCCTGTTTGCGCAGCAGCCATGATATTCTTGCCTGCAAGGATGATCGGGATAGCTTGTTGTTGAATTTCAGAAGGTTCTGTGTGCTTGAGTTCTTCTAGAGATCTTAATATTGGTTCGGATAAACCGAGTTCTTTGAATGACATTTTTTATTATTAAATAGCGAGTGAGAGAGTTCAGATGACTGCAGGTTATAGACTTAGATGCTTCGGGTCAATTAAACATTCGATATAAATATGCATTAACTTTCATCTTGGGCTATGCCTTTGCTCTTTTTCTCGTATAATCCCCATCAATTTAAGGTCACCATGAATAAAAACACACTAAGAAATATCGCAATTATTGCCCATGTAGATCATGGAAAAACAACATTGGTCGATAGGTTACTTCAGCAATCCGGGACTCTTGATCGCAAGAACATGACCACTGATCGAATCATGGATTCAAATGACCAGGAGAGAGAACGAGGCATCACAATTCTTGCAAAGAACACAGCTATCAACTGGAAGGACCACCGAATTAATATTATTGATACGCCAGGCCATGCTGATTTTGGAGGAGAGGTTGAGCGAGTATTATCTATGGTGGACTCAGTCTTGTTGTTAGTGGATGCTGTTGATGGACCGATGCCACAAACCCGTTTTGTAACTCAAAAAGCATTTGAACTAGGCTTGAAGCCTATCCTTGTAGTGAACAAAGTCGATAGACCTGAAGCAAGACCGCATTGGGTTCTAGATCAAGTTTTTGAATTATTTGATAACCTTGGCGCCACTGATGAGCAGCTAGATTTTAATGTAATTTATGCCTCTGCTCTCAATGGCCTTGCAGGGCTTGAAGCCGATGCAATGGCAGAAGATATGACCCCCTTGCTCGACATGATTGTGGATAAAGTTTCTGCACCTGATGTTGATGAAGAGGCGCCATTTAGAATGCAAATCAGTGCGCTGGATAGTAACAGCTATGTTGGGGTTATAGGAATTGGTCGGATCACCGGTGGTTCGGTAAGGCCGAATGAAAGGATAGTAGTAGTCGACAAAGATCTAAACGAGAGAAAGGCAAAAATATTACAGGTGCTAGGTCATCATGGCTTAGAGCGCGAAGAGATTGAGGAAGCGAAGGCTGGGGATATTGTTTGCATTACCGGAGTTGAAGCCCTGAATATATCCGATACCCTTTGTGATCCTGAGCACATTAACCCTATGCCGCCTTTGAGTGTTGATGAGCCTACCGTGAGCATGGTCTTCCAGGTCAATGATTCTCCATTTTGTGGTCAAGAAGGCAAGTATGTGACATCAAGAAATATTAAAGATCGCTTAGAGCAAGAGCTTATTCATAATGTGGCTTTAAGAGTTGAAGATGGCGAAACTGCAGATAAATTCAAGGTTTCAGGGCGAGGCGAGCTCCATCTTTCAGTCCTCATTGAAACCATGCGAAGAGAAAACTATGAACTAGCAGTTTCAAAGCCTCAGGTAATTCAACGTGAAGTTGATGGCCAAATTCATGAGCCATTTGAGATAGTCGTCATTGATATAGAAGAGCAGCATCAGGGTGCCATCATGGCAGAGATGGGCAATAGGAAAGCTGACCTTCAGTCCATCGTGGTAACTGAAAATGGTAGAATGAAGCTTGACTTCATGGCGCCCTCAAGAGGCATGATCGGCTTTCGTTCTAGTTTTTTAACTCTTACAAGTGGCAGTGGAATCCTGACCAGTATCTTTGATCACTATGGCTCAGCTAAAAAAGGAGAGATTGCGAAACGTCAAAACGGCGTTATGTATTCCATGACGGCAGGAAAAACATTGGCTTACGGCCTCTTTAATTTACAGAATAGAGGCAGAATGTTTGTTGGCCATGGTTTGGATGTGTATAAGGGTCAGATTGTTGGGTTGCATGCTCGCGATAATGATTTGCCTGTGAATCCAACTAAAGCCAAGCAACTTAATAACATACGAGCGGCTGGCACAGATGAAAATTTAATTTTGACGCCTCATATTATCCATACCTTAGAGCAAGCTCTTGAGTTTATCGAAGATGATGAGCTGGTTGAAGTAACTCCTAAAAGCATTAGATTGAGAAAAAAGGTTATTAAGTAATTCTAAAACCATGCCTGTTGCAACTTCCTGAAAGAGGATAAGATAAAAGCTGAGTCAGTATTTTTATCAAGGTAGCTCTTCATGATATACGTTATTTTTTTGTTATTTTTTTCCCTTGCTCTATATATAGGCAATGCTGCAGCGTCAATCTTCCTCGGGATTATCTTTGCGCTAGGGCTCAAGCCAGAGAAAACATTTATCTCTCGAAGCATTGGCACTACTCCGCTTCAAATTGGGATTGTTATTCTAGGGGCAACCATTAGCCTGCCTTATGCATGGAGTGTCAGTGCAAGCTATCTCCCGTGGATTTCACTATTCGTTATTTCTTCTTTTTTTATGGGCTTATTGCTTGGAAAACTGCTTGGTATTCAGCATCGCATTGCTTTCTTGCTATCAGCGGGTGCAGCAATTTGCGGAGGCACTGCTATGGCAGCAATTGCTCCAATCATTAAAGCCAAGCCTCAAGAGCTAATGGTTGCTATGACCATAGTATTTTTATTAAACGCTTTAGCTATTATTATTTTTCCCATCATGGGCCATTACTTTGAGATGACGAACTTTCAATTTGGGGCTTGGTCAGCTCTAGCAATTCATGATACAAGTTCCGTTGTAGGTTCGGCTCTAACCTATAGCGATGAATCGGCTCGGGTCGCTGCTACTTTAAAACTTGGGAGAACTATTTGGATTATTCCACTTATCTTAATTACAAATTGGGTATTTAATCGCGAAACAGAAGCCGCGAAATTTCCTCGCTTTATCTTATTTTTTATTTTCGCTATTCTCTTAAATACCCTCTTTAACTTTAATGGTCAGATTTTAGATATCTTAAAACTATCCAGTCAAAGCTTTTTAATGCTGGGACTGTTTTGCATAGGCACACAATTTAAAGTTCAAGAGCTAAAAGCAATTAGTGGCAGACCGCTAATCCTGGCTTTATTGCTTTGGCTCATGGTTATCCCTTCAGCTTACTGGTTAGTAACCTATTTTTAAATGATAAAATTTCATGATTCAACCAAGAAAAAATATCAGCCATCAGCTATCATCTAAGAGATAAGAGGAAATATATATGAATGATTTTACTAATAAGGTTGCCGTGGTTACTGGTGCTGGTAGCGGTATTGGAAGAGGCATAGCAGAGCATGCAGCTAAAGCTGGCATGAGTCTTGTTTTAGCAGATATTAACGAAGAAGGGCTGAGCGAAACTTTAGCTCTAGTAAAAGCCTGTGGCGTAGAGGCCATAGCAAGAGTGACTGATGTTAGCAGCCTTGATGAGGTTGAGAACTTGGCAAGCCAAACTTATGAAACCTTCCAGAACTGCCATCTTCTTTTTAATAATGCAGGCGTACTAGGGCCGGCTGCTCTAAGCGATGTAAACAGGGATATGTATGACTGGCTTATTAATATTAATCTGGGCGGATGTTTTAATGGCATCCATGCATTTCTTCCCAGGATGAAAGCTTCTGGTCTGGAGTCCCATATTATTGCTACTTGCTCTACCTCAGGCTTCATTGCCTACCCAATGCTTGGTCTATACTCAGCATCTAAATTTGGTATTCGCGGTTTAATGACTTCTCTTCGAGCTGAGCTGCAAATGAGCAAATCTTCAGTGGGGGTGAGCATCGTTTGTCCTGGAGAAGTTACCACTAATATTGTTAACTCCACCTTTGAGTCACACGAACCCGCGAAGGCTTCTTCGGCAGAACAGATGGATCCTGCTGCAATGTTAGAGGTAGCAGCCGAAGATGCACAAAATACTTTCCCTATCTCTCCTGCAGAAGCAGCGGAAGCAATCTTTGCCGGCATTCATAAAAAAGAGTTTTATATTTTTACTCATACAGGCTATAAAAGACAGCTTGAGGATATTTCAACTGAGTACTTGGAAGCATTTGATCGTGCCATGTTTCAGTAAACCCTGATGATTCAAAAAATAATCTTGGTAATATTAGTTGCAATCATCATTGTAGCGATCATCTTTGGCCCAAAGGCCTTGCGAGTCTACAAAATGATTCATCTCTACGACGAGGATAAAATTGTCTATAATTTTTTAAACATGAACAAGGTTTTTCCGAGCACACCTATTCAAGCTGCAATTAACAAGCACTCATTTCCATCAAAACCTTTTAACCTTCCAGAGTTTTATGAGCTAGATAAGGTGACATATAATCTTGAAGAGGCCTTAGAGTATTTTAGATCCGATGGCATGGTCGTCTTACATCAAGGCGCTCTGGTCTATGAGAATTATTGGCTAGGCAATTCTGCTAATCAGGCTCATATCTCTTGGTCGGTTGCAAAATCATTTCTCTCGGCCTTGATTGGCATTGCATACGAAGAAGGGCTAATTGATGATTTAAATGACCCAATATCAAAATATCTTCTAGATTTTACTGGAACAGGCTATGAGGGAGTGTCCATTAAAGATATTTTACAAATGTCTTCTGGTATTGAATTCAATGAGGATTACGCAGACTACAATTCTGATATTAATAGATTTGGTAGAGCGATAGCTATGGGGAGCTCGATGCGAGATTTTGCTAAGACCTTAGAGAACGGAAAGGAGCCTGGGACTTACAATCATTATGTGAGTATTGATACTCAAATGCTGGCCATGCTTCTGGAAGAGGTCACAGGCCAATCAATCACCAAGAATCTTCAAGAGAAGATCTGGAATAAAATTGGAATGGAGCATGGTGCCTATTACATGGTTGATGATACTGGCATGGAAGTTGCGCTAGGAGGATTGAACGCAACTCTTAGAGACTATGCAAAATTTGGATTACTCTATCTGAATAATGGATTCTGGGGTGGGGAGGAGGTAGTCCCGGCGACGTGGGTAGAAGCTTCTCATGCAATTGATGGCGATCATCTACAGCCCGGGGTTCACAAGGATTCTTCTAATACATGGGGTTATGGCTACCAATGGTGGATTCCAGGCTCCCCAAACCATGATTTTTTAGCTGCAGGAATTTATAATCAATATATCTATGTAGATCCTGTAACTCAGGTCGTGATTGCAAAAACCTCTTCAAATCATAAATTTAACCAAGAGCGTGAGTATTCTAAACAAGCCCATGTGGCAATGTTTAGAGCAATTGCCAAAGCAGCCGGAGAGCTCAAAGAAGATGACTAAAAAATTTACATGTATTTTACTTTTCAGCTTATCTTTTAGTGCTAGCGCATGGTGGGATACTGGTCATAAAATGGTTTGCTCTGAAGCTTACGAGCTTCTGTCTATTTCTGAACAAAAGATTATTGATCCCTTGGTGGTAGACGAAGGTTCATTTGCTCAGGCTTGCCTCTGGCCTGATTTCATCAAAAGAGAGAGAAAAGAAACTGGTGCATGGCATTACATTAATCTTCCAGAGAACCAGCAAAATACATTTGATGCACGTTGCCCTGAAAACGGTTGTTTAATTAAAGCCTTTTATGATCAGCTAGCTGTACTGAAAGATTCCAAGAGCAACTTTAAGGCTAGGCAAGAAGCTCTGTGGTTTGTAGGACATTTCGTTGGTGATATTCATCAACCCATGCACGTTGGGTATCCTGAAGATCTTGGCGGTAATAGGCATCAGCTTCAACTAGACGATGGATCCAAATCCAATATGCATAAGGTTTGGGATGGTCAGATTATTGAGCATGCCGAGTCGGTCATGGGAAAGGACCAGTTCCATCAAGCTGTCAGAGCAAAAATTACCATGCTACTTAATCAGCCTCAGTCTTCTCAAATAGAAGTTTGGGCTCAAGAGAGCAGAGATTTAGCCATGTCAGATTCAGTGGGATACAGAGGCAATACTCTAGAATTTGCATCTACTGATTATATGCAGAAGCACATTGACATCACTCAAGAGAGAATAGCTTTAGCTGCTATCAGGCTGAGCCAAGCTCTATCTAGCTCCCTGGGAGCTAACAAGTAGAGTATTCATGAGGACAGCGTTTGTTTAAATACTTTAGGCGGATTCCGAAGAGCAGGACAAGATACGTCTTATCGCTAGATGGAGGAGGAGTGAGGGCTATAGCCGCATTAGTTTTTTTAAAACATTTAGAAATTGAGTCAGGTAAAAAAATTGTTGATCTCTTTGATTTTTTTATTGGTACCAGTGCCGGGGGCATCAATGCCTTAAATATTGCTGGGCTTGGAATGAATGCAAAAGACCTGGAGAATTTCTGGTCCGAAGAGAATTTAACAAGAACCATGTCTAAATCCTTCTGGGATACTGCCTCTTTTCTTCAAACCAAGCCTAAGTATGATGGCATTGGAAAGCGCGAAGTCTTTTATCAATACTTCAAAGATTTATCTTTAGGTGAGTCGGGCAAGCCAGTAGCGGTCCTTGCTTATGATGTGGAGCAACGAAAGCCGCGTTTGCTAAGCTCTTATGGCACACCAGAAATTAAGATGTTAAGCGCTGCTAGCGCCACAAGCGCCGCGCCAATTTACTACTCAACCTATGAAATTGATGATGGTAGCTGGTTGATTGATGGTGGGATAGTTACTAATAACCCTTCTTTGTTAGGTTACTCAGAAGCAAAAAAATTTTTTCCCAACGATCAGATTAAAGTGTTGAGTATCGGGACAGGGATTAATCGTCGAAAAATTAATGGCAAACACTCTTCTAAGTGGGGCGCACTTAGTTGGTTTAATCATGACATTCTTGGGATTATGTTGGAATCAAGTATGTTTGACGAGATAGCAACTGATTTAATCGGTAAGGACTATCTGAGGGTTAATTCTTCTACTGGACTCGTGAATAGGAGGATGGATGATAATTCAGAGGTGAATTTAGAGCGTATACATTTAATGGGAATGGATTGGTGGGCTGAGTTTGGAGCTAAAACGAAGGATTTTTTAAATCCCTGATTTACAAGTTTTATTGGATAAAATGCTGTACACTTCATTTTTTGTTTTTATTAGAAAGGAATTTTATGAATATTTATGTAGGAAATCTCCCTTGGAGTATAGATGACTCAGGTCTTGAACAAGTATTTGCTGAGCACGGCACCGTGACATCAGCTAAAGTTGTAACAGATCGTGAGACCAACCGTTCACGTGGGTTTGGCTTTGTTGAAATGTCTGACGGTGGCGAAAATGCCATTCAAGCATTAAACGATGCTGAAGTAGATGGTAGAAAATTAGTAGTGAATGAGTCTCGTCCTAGAGACTAATCGGGAATTAATATATGAATATTTATGTAGGAAATCTCCCTTGGACTATAGATGACTCAGGTCTTGAACAAGTATTTGCTGAGCACGGTACTGTAACCTCAGCTCGCATTATCACTGATCGCCAAACTAACCGTTCACGTGGGTTTGGCTTTGTTGAAATGTCTGACGGTGGCGAAAATGCCATTCAAGCATTAAACGATGCTGAAATAGATGGTAGAAAATTAACAGTTAACGAATCTCGTCCTAAAGACGAATAGAGGATTAAAATATGAATATTTATGTAGGAAATCTCCCTTGGACTATAGATGACTCAGGTCTTGAACAAG
>Ga0307986_10003389_pt1 | contig 11093 bp, 10 predicted proteins | sample EllFjometageno82_FD_203170 | JGI IMG/M metagenome (GOLD analysis project Ga0307986, IMG submission 203170) | Marine microbial communities from Ellis Fjord, Antarctic Ocean - #82 | ecosystem: Environmental > Aquatic > Marine > Unclassified | place: Southern Ocean | collected 2014-10-09
AAATAATATCCTTTTTTGACAGTTTATATTTTTTATTTTTCTTAATCTTTTTTAAAAAATTATTTAAATCCTTTTCAATTTTTGATTTTGCAAAATCTCCATTAAAATAATTAACTAATTTGGATTGGTGTAAAATATCTTTATTAAATTTAATATTTCTTGTTGTGCTTTTTCCATCTTCTAAATTGTTAAAATAAAATATTGTAAAATTAGAAGGAACTTGACCTGGATCTATATCTTTCAAAAGCTTTTTTAATTCACTATCAAATGCATTGGGGTAATTATCCTTAATAAATAAATCTTTTAAAATTTTTATTAATGGTAGTTTTTTATTAACATCAGACTCTAAGAGTATTCTTTGATAAACTAATGCCCTAGCCTCCACGTTTGATAATTTTTTATAGGAGTCTTCGGCATTTAAAAGTTGACTAATATTAAATTGAAACTTTTTATAAAGAGAAAATAAATCATCTTCTGAATAGTTTTTATCATTTGTGGCCTTTTCAATAAGTGAAATTTTATCTATTTCAGTAATTTCAATTTCTTCAATATTGTATAATAGGTTTAAGGATGATAAATATTTCCATATTAACTTATTAGTATTTTTTTTTGGCTCAAAAGCAAACTCCGGATTGGTAATCTGAGAAAGATGAAAATCTAAAATTGTATTTTCAGAAATTGCTAGGTCAGGTTTTTTTGTATAACCAAATAAATAATCTAATTTTTTTTCAAAATACTTATTTTTAAATCCAAGTTCTTTTTTTAAATCAAAAATTAATTGAGCATCCTCAATTCTTCCCTCGTTAATTAAGCAATATAAGTTAAATTTAGATAAATATTCATCATTAATTTCTTTTGTATTTTTTAAAAATATCTCACAAGCCTTAGTAACATTAGACTCTGATAAGTGTTGATCAATTAAATATCTGCTAAGCTCAGGATGTAAGTTTAAAATTTGATTTTTAATTAAATATTCTTCAATTAAATTTCGATTTTTATTTTTAATAAGCCAATTAGATTTAATCTTTAAAAATTCATATTCACTTATATTTAAGTTTGGACGATAAGCGTTTGTTAACATTACTATATTCATCAAATTTGATGCGTCTACAGACAAACTAATTTTTTCTAAATTTGAAAAGAGATACTTAAGTTGATCCCCATTTGTGTTGGACCACATATCCATTGTGAGATCATAATCTTCTGGATCGTAAAGTCCTATTATTTTTAAATCTCTTGAAGTTAAAGATGATTCCATATGTACAGTATCTTTTTTTTTTTTAGACTGCATGTCATAAATACTGGATTGTGTTGCTTGTTCAGTGGTAGATTTTTTATTTTTTTGACTATTACCTGAATCAGTTTTTTTAATATCGTTTTTATTGATATTCCAAATATCAATTGGCTCATCCTCTGCTTTGGCATTAAAGCTAAGTAAAATAGTGATTAATACAATTGATAAATATTTACTATTTAACAATTTTAAAATTTTCATTGGGAATAGTTTTTTTAATTTCTTTTTTTGGTGCTGGAAAATCTATTTTACTTAAAAGAAATATCACCCCAAGGAATAAAACTACAACTAAGCTTAATTTTATAATTAAGACTTTGAGATTTTTGCTGGAACTTGTATTTTTTGTAAATTGCATATAATGTTGGTTAAAATCAAATTAAGACATATTTGTGTTTTTTCAATATAGAAATTTATGAAATCAAAAGAAAATTTAGTTTTTTTAGGTATGATGGGTTCGGGTAAGTCCTCTATTGGCTCGATTGTGTCAAGAAAACTTAATATTGATTTTATAGATGTTGATAAGGAAATTGAAAAAAAATCAGGTATTGCAATTTTTCAAATATTTAAAGATGAGGGTGAAAAATATTTTAGAGAAATCGAGGAGATAACTACTCTAAAAATATTAAAAAATAACAAGACAGTAATTTCCCTTGGCGGTGGAGCGTTTTTAAACAACAATATTAAAAGAGAAATATTAAAAAACCATATTTCATTCTGGTTAAACTGGGATATTAAAACATTGATTAACAGAATTAAAGATAGTCCAAAAAGGCCTGTAGCTTTTAATGCATCAAAAAATGAACTTGTAGATCTCATAAAAAAACGCTCTACTGTTTACTCAAAAGCTATGTATAAAGTTGATTGTGAAAATCTTTCAAAAAATGAAATAGTTAAAAATATTTTAAAAATTTATGAAGCCCATTAAATTAAATATAAAAACTAAATCAGAAAATTACCCAATAATAATTGGTTCAAATATAATCAAAGATTTAGCTTTATATTTTAATAAAAATTCAATCCATTTTGACCAATGTCTTTTGATAATTGACAAGAACGTTCCAAATAAAATGATTTCTAAATTAACTAAATCTTTAAAGAAAAAAAAAATATCTAAGTTCATCTTCAATGCTAATGAAAAAAATAAAAATATAAATAGCATTCATAAAATCTTACAACTTTTACTAAATAAAAATTTTTCAAGATTAGATTGTTTAATTTCTATTGGTGGTGGGGTTACTGGCGACGTGGGAGGCTTTGCAGCCAGCTTATACAAAAGAGGCCTGCAGTTTATTAACATACCCTCAACACTTCTATCTCAGGTAGACTCATCAATAGGCGGCAAGACCGGTGTTAATACTAGAGAGGGCAAAAACCTCATAGGAACTTTTTATCAACCCAAAATAGTTATCAGTGATACAGAATTTTTAAAATCACTGCCAAAAAGAGAAATTATTTGCGGATATGGTGAAATTTTTAAACACTCATTAATATTAAATAAAAATTTTTATAAATATTTAAATAATAATTCTAAAAATATTTTAAATTTAAAAACTCCATTTATCGAAAGAGTAATTTTTGAAAGTTGTAAAATCAAAAAGATAATTGTTGAAAAAGATGAAAAAGAAAAGGGAGTTCGGAAAATACTAAATTTTGGTCATACTTTTGCACATGCTTATGAGGCAACTCTAGGTTACTCTAAAAAACTAAACCATGGTGAGGCCGTAATACTTGGAATTGTAACGGCATTAAAGTTTAGTCTAAATATCAAGTTAATTAAAATTAAAGAGTATAATAAAATTATAAAACATATTCATGAATTAAAGCTTCCATCTAATATTAAAGCTTATTTTTCAAATAAAAATTTAAACAAAATTTTGACTTTTATGATTAAAGATAAAAAAAATATTACAAAAAAAATAAATCTAATATTACTTAAAAAAATTGGATCAACCTCTATTAATGGCCAGTTTAATAGCTTAAAAATCAAAACATTTTTAAAAAAAGAATTAACTGATCAAAATTTGTAAAGAATGAATATATTTTTTCATTTCTTGATCTAAAACTTTATAAATCCTTTTATTGCTACCTATTCTATTGAGCTTTCTCAGTTCAGTAGAGCTAATTATAAGTTTTAAATGAAACTTTCCTTCTTGATGACCTAAGTGATTTTTATGAAGAAATGATTTATCTTCAATATCAATTTTTTCAATTATAATCTCATTTTTTATTTTTTTTTTTACGATTGCAATTAAGTCATATATATTCATAAATATTATTTACTATATCATGAAAAATATTTGCGACTGGAATAATTGTAAGAAAATTGCTGAATATAAAGCGCCTATTGAAAAAGATAATAGTAAAAAATATAGATTACTTTGTTTGGAGCATGTAAAAGAATTTAATAAGAATTGGAATTACTTTTCAGGCATGAATGATGATCAAGTAATGGATTTCTTAAAATCAGATGTGATTTGGCATAAACCCACTCAAAGCTTTAGTTCTTCAGATAATTTTTTTAAAGTTCTTTGGAATAACACGCTCAGGGATGAATTAGATAAAGATAAAATTAATGGTGAGTATGATCATATGCGTCAATTTAAATTTAATCATAAGGATATAAAAGCTTTTGGTATATTGGGGGTTTCTGTGGGTTTAGGATGGAAAAAAATACAGGATAAGTTCAAATTACTTGTCAAAAAATTTCACCCAGATATAAATGCTGGTAACAAAAAATATGAAGAAAAACTAAAACTAATTACTTTGGCTTATACACAACTTAAAAATACATATAGAGATAAAATTGACATCAAATCTGAACATTCAACCTGACATTAAAGTTTCTTTAAAACAAACTTTTGGCATCGACTCTGAGATGGAGGTGGATGCATTTTCAAAAAAAAATGAATACGTTCCTGAGATTGATAAGAGTTATAAATTTGATAGAGACACAACATTAGCAATAATATCTGGTTTTGCTTTTAATAAAAGAGTGTTAGTCCAAGGCTATCATGGTACAGGGAAATCTACTCACATAGAACAAATAGCAGCAAGGCTGAACTGGCCTTGTATTCGCGTTAATCTTGATGGTCATGTAAGTAGAATTGATTTAATTGGAAAAGACGCAATCGTCTTAAAAGAAGGAAAACAAGTCACCCAATTTAATGAAGGAATATTACCCTGGTCTATACAAAATCCTGTTGCTCTTGTTTTTGATGAATATGATGCTGGAAGGCCAGATGTAATGTTTGTAATTCAAAGAGTTTTGGAAGCTGAAGGTAACTTTACACTTCTAGATAAAAACAAAGTCATTAAACAAAACAAATTTTTCAGATTATTTGCTACATCTAATACAGTTGGTCTCGGTGACACAACGGGCCTTTATCATGGAACACAACAAATAAATCAAGGCCAGATGGATAGATGGAACATAGTTACAACTTTAAACTATTTAAGCCTTGAAAGGGAAATGGACATAATTTTAGCCAAAAATAAAAATCTTAACAACACTAGAGGTAAAGAAAAGGTTGCTAACATGATTAAAGTAGCTTCTTTAACAAGAAAAGGATTTATTGCAGGTGATATTTCGACAGTAATGAGTCCCAGAACTGTTATTCATTGGGCAGAAAATTCAGAAATTTTTAAAGATACTGGCTATGCTTTTAGAGTAACTTTTCTTAATAAATGTGATGATATAGAAAAAAATACTATCGCAGAATATTATCAAAGATGTTTTGGTGAAGAGCTGCCAGAGTCATTGATAAATATTCAAATCTAAATGAGCAGCAAAGAGACTAACTTAAAAGAAAAATTCAGACTTGCCTTAACATCGACAGCAAAGGTTATATCTGATGACTTCATATTAAAAGACAAGTTTTCTGAAAATAAAAAAATAAAAGATTTAGATACAATCGAAATTAATAACTTAACAAATCCTAGTGATTTTATTAGATTACGTGCTGAAACAGATTCGGCTGCTCTAAAAAAAAAATTTTCCAATGAGACCATTTATAAGAAAAACCTACCACCTAATGCCTCATCAAGGTCCCTTTATATTATTGCTGAAAAAATTAGATATGAGTCACTGGGTGGAAAAATGCTGAAAGGGATAAAAAAAAATTTTAACGAAAATTATACCCAAATAATCAATCACAAAAGAAAGGATCAATTAAAAACTAAAGAAGACGTTCCAATTACTGAGGCATTTGAGCTCTATATGTTAAAAAACTTTCATAAAATTAAATTAAATTCTTTGAGCTCAAAAATATTAAATTTCTGGGAAAAAGACTTTGAAAAATCAATTAACAAACATAAAAAATTTTTACAAGAGAATTTAGAAAATCAAAATAACTATAGTTCAAGGTTTTCAGAGATTTTAAAGGAAATGGATGTATTTCAAGGCGAAGAAGATGATAAAAAAGAAGAAAAAAATCAAGATCAACACCAAGACAATCCCTCAAATGATGACAAAGATAGTGAGTCTGGGGATAATAAAGATGAAAATAATGATCAACAAACTGAAGCTTCTTTAAATGCTGATTATAATGTTGATGAATTTAACCTAGATAATCAGCTTTCAGATAGTGAGTCAGATGAACAAGGCTCTGAAAAAATTATTCAAAAAAATATCGATAATATGAATCTAGATTACAAAATTTTTACCACACAATTTGATGAAATTACTAAAGCTGAAAATTTAGAAAATGCCGATGAGTCAATAAAGCTTAGAAAAACTCTAGACCAACAATTAGTTGGTTTTCAAGATGTTATAACTAAACTGGCCAACAAACTACAAAGGCAATTATTGGCTAAACAAAATAGAGCATGGCAATTTGATTTAGAAGAGGGCTTACTTGATAGCTCAAAGTTACCGAGAATTATAATGGACCCATACAATTCTCTTTCATTTAAAAAAGAGAAAGATTTAGAATTCAAGGATACAATTGTAACTTTGCTAATTGATAATTCTGGCTCGATGAGAGGTAGACCAATTACCATCGCAGCAATTTGTGCTGATATTTTATCTAGAACCCTGGAAAGATGCTCGGTTAAAGTTGAAATTTTAGGTTTTACCACTAAAAACTGGAAAGGTGGTCAAAGTAGAGAATATTGGAACAGAAATTCGAAACCAACAACACCTGGAAGATTAAACGATTTAAGACATATAATATACAAAGGCGCCGATACTCACTGGAGACAAGCCAAAAATAATTTAGGTCTAATGCTTAAGGAGGGATTACTTAAAGAAAATATCGATGGAGAAGCAATCTCATGGGCATACAATAGAATAAAAAAAAGGAAAGAAGAAAGAAAAATATTAATGGTTATTTCTGACGGAGCACCAGTTGATGACTCCACACTTTCTGTAAATTCAGGTGACTTTTTAGAAAAACATTTAAAAAAAATGGTAAAATTTATAGAAAATAAAACTGAAATAGAAGTTTTAGCAATTGGAATTGGTCATGATGTTTCTAGGTATTATGATAAAGCAATTAAAATTACTGATGTAAATGAATTAGGTGACGTGATGATATCTCAGCTAAGCTCTTTATTTGACACGGATAAAAAATTTCACTAAATATTGAACAAATCTTTATTATTCCATCTAACAATAACTTCGGCTCCTCTTCTGGTTTTGGAGTTTCTGCAATTTATTGATGCAAAATTTTTTTCTAAAAGAGTTTTTCCTATAAACAATCCAAGTCCTAAACCTGTTTTTGATTTTCCTGTCGGGTCATTTGATCTTAAATATGGTTCTCCAATTTTTGACAAAACATCTCTTGGATAGCCATTACCATCGTCTTCAATCATAATTTCTGTAATCTCACTATCACTCTTTAGGCTTATATAAACTGTCTCTCTAGAAAATTTATTAGCATTACCAATAAAATTTCTTAATCCATAAACAATTTCTATAGATTTTGTTATTTTTTTAAAATTAGAATCTTGATCTAAATTAAAAATAAATTTTTTCTTACTGATTTCTTTGAATGATGAAATAATTTCATGTAAATAATCCCTCATTGTTAAATCTTTATCAATAAAATCATCTTCTTCTACAGGATTTAAACTTAAACGTTTTAAAATTTCATTACATCTTTCTACTTGGCTTGATAGCAGTTCAATGTCTTTTTCAATATCTTTTTGTCCCTTAAATTGTTTTACAAGATCTTGAGTAATAATCTTTATTGTTGAAAGAGGTGTTCCAAGTGAATGTGCTGCTGCAGCGGCCTGGCCACCTAAAGACAAAAGCTCATGTTCCGTCGCCATTACCTCTTCCATCTTTGCCAATGCTTCTTTTCTTAACCGAGATTGCGTGCCAAATGTCATTGCAAAATAATTTAAAAAAATTAAAGCAATTATTAAGGCAACTGGAATTGAATAATAATAATAAGAACTAACATGAAAATGATCACTAAGAGGACTGGGTAAACCTACTGAATAAAATGTAAGAACAATGATCACAAGTGTAGTTAAAAACACAAGCAAAAAATTAGTTACAAAACTCAAATTAGATGATGAGAATACACTTGGTATTAGTAAGAAAATTACAAAAGGATTAGCGACTCCCCCTGTTAAATACAGTAAAATACCTAATTGAAATATATCAATAACTAAAAATATAAGTGCCGATCTATCTGATAATTGAGTTTTTTTATAAATAAAAATTAAGTAAAAATTGCTTAAAATACCTAAAAATATAATTAAGTTTGAAGTAATAAAATCGAATTTAAAATTTAAATAAAAGTATACAAAATTGACAGCAATTAATTGACCAATTACCCCTATCCATCTCAAACTTATGTAAATTGATTTTTTAAATGAGTGATATTTTGAAGTTTCAAAAAACTTCATTATTAGATATCAAGATTCTGAACATTAATTGCATTGGAGATAATAAATTCTTTCCGTAATGCAACATCATTACCCATCAATGTATGAATTAAGCTTTGATCTTTTTTAAGATCTTTAGAATATTGAACCTGAAGTAAATTTCGAGTTTCTGGATCAAGAGTTGTACTCCATAGCTCTTCTGGGTTCATTTCACCTAATCCTTTAAATCTTTGAATATTCATTTTAGATTTTTCAAGATCAATTTCTCTAATAAATTCTTTAGATCCTCTTTTTATTTTTTTTAAATTTTTATTGTTATTTACTATGTAGTCCTCTAGTCCCTTCTCATCTTTAATATATATTCCTTTAGAACCTTTATTAATTTTAAATAATGGTGGTTGAGCCAAATACACATGGCCATTTTCTATCAATTTATTAAATGGTTTATTATTAAAAAAAGTTAACAATAAAGCTCTAATATGAGAGCCATCAACATCAGCATCAGTCATAATGATAATTTTTCCATATCTTAAGTCTTTTAGATCCAACTCTTGAGTTTTTGGATCTAACCCCAATGCGTTAATTAAAGTTACAATTTCATTCGATGAAATCATTTTTGATAAAGCCTTAGTTCTTTGTTGTTCTGATCCATCTCCATTGCCATTCTTTTTGACAGTTAAATCCTCAACATAGGTGTTCAAAATTTTACCTCTTAATGGAAGAACTGCTTGATTAGATCTATTTCTTCCCTGTTTCGCAGAGCCTCCTGCAGAATCTCCTTCTACAATAAATAATTCCGTACCTTCTTGTTTTCCTATCTGACAATCTGCTAATTTTCCTGGCAGACCACTTAATTCAAGGGCACCCTTTCTTCTAACATTCTCTCTAGCTTTTCTTGCGACATCTCTTGCCATGGCAGCCTGAATGACTTTAGCTAAAATTATTTTTGCTACAGATGGATTTTGATCAAACCATATAGATAATTTTTCATTTATAACGGTCTCTACAATCATTCTTACTTCTGAAGAAACTAGTTTGTCTTTAGTCTGAGATGAAAATTTTGGGTCAGGAATTTTGGCAGATAATACACATGTTAAACCTTCTTTGATATCATCTCCAGATATAGCTAATTTGCTCTTCTTCAGTAAATTATGTTCATTAGCATACTTGTTGATAATCCTAGTCAACCCACTTCTAAAACCTAATACATGTGTACCACCATCTTTCTGATAAATATTATTTGTATATGGGAGTACGTCCTCAGAATAACCTGCATTCCACTTTAAAGAGCATTCAATCTCAATATTATCTTTTTTTCCTTCAATATAAATTGGTTTTTTAAATAAATCATTTCCATTTTTATTTTGCAGTTTCTCTCTTTTTTCATCTAAAAAATCTACGAATTCAAGAACACCTCCTTCAAATCTAAATTCAGTTATTTTTTCTTTTTTTTGACTAGCATCTGTAAAAATAATTTTAATCCCTTTATTTAAAAAAGCTAATTCCCTCATTCTTTTAATTATAATATTCGCACTAAATTTTATTGAAGAGAATATTTCTTTAGATGGTAAAAAGGTTATTTGAGTTCCATTTTGTTTGGAATTTCCAGTAACTTTTAAGGGCGCTTTTGCTTCTCCATTTTTAAATTCTATAAAGTGTTTTTTCCCATCCCTGCTAATTTCTAATTGTAATTTTTCTGATAATGCATTTACAACTGAAACACCAACACCATGTAGTCCTCCAGATACTTTATATGAATCATGATCAAATTTACCTCCAGCATGAAGTTGCGTCATGATAACTTCTGCTGCTGATTTTTTTTCACCTTTGTGCATATCCACAGGAATACCTCTACCATCATCATTTACAGTGATAGTTCCATCGGCATTAATTCTTACATTTATATTTTTGCAGTGACCTGCTAAAGCTTCATCAATTGAGTTATCGACAACCTCATAAACCATATGATGTAAACCAGTACCATCATCAGTATCACCGATGTACATTCCAGGTCTTTTTCTGACTGCCTCAAGGCCTTTGAGAACTTTAATTGAGTCTGCTTGATATGTATTGTTATTTGGCATTTTTTAATATTTTGGAAAAATTTAATATAACATTTTTTATAGAAAATACTTAACTTATATTAACAAAGTATTTTCAGCATAATTGGTATTTAAAATTAGGCTTTTCTATTGGTAAAAATAATTCTACCAGGGTATCTTTTTTTTTAATAAATTTATAAATGCTCCATTATAATCCTTGTTGTCACTTATAATGTCGACTATGTATTCTGAACATTTTTCTGGACTTAAATAACCCTTATTGTTCATGTTCGACTTTACATTTCCTGGATCAATTGTAATTACTGAAATCTTAAACTTTTTTTGTAAGTCAATTGATAAATTTTTAGAAATTGAATTTAAAGCTGATTTACTGGTTCTATAAATATATGCATTTCCCTGATTATTCATTTCTATGCTTCCAGCATCACTACTAATATTAATTATCTTTTTTATATATTTCATTTTATTATGATTATTAATAAACTGTAATATTTTTAGAATAGAAAGAGAGTTTATTTTCAAAATATTTAAAAAATTGTCAAAATCTATATCACCAATAGATTGATTGCCCGATCCAAATTGACCAGCACAATTGAAAACTATTTCAATATCATTTTCTATTATCTTTTTTTCAATTTCTTGATAATTGTTTATGTTGCTTAAATCACACTTCAAATAAGTTAAATTTGAACTTTTTATTTCTTTTAAATTTTTTTCATTATTATTATAAATAGCAATTATTTTATTATCATCGACCAATCTTCTACAAAGTCCTAATCCTATTCCTGAACTAGCACCAGTTATTAAAATTACATGATTTTTGATTTGTGAATTTTTTTTTTTTATAAATTTTATATTGTAAAAACTTTTTTTAATAAATGTTTTAAGTCCCATCTTTTAAT
>Ga0307986_10003391_pt1 | contig 11091 bp, 11 predicted proteins | sample EllFjometageno82_FD_203170 | JGI IMG/M metagenome (GOLD analysis project Ga0307986, IMG submission 203170) | Marine microbial communities from Ellis Fjord, Antarctic Ocean - #82 | ecosystem: Environmental > Aquatic > Marine > Unclassified | place: Southern Ocean | collected 2014-10-09
CACCACCATTAAAAGCATTATGGTATTTTGTATTATTAGTAATCCAAACAGATCCATCTGCTGGCATATGTTTTGCTACATGATCTACTACCATGATAGCACCAGGGTTAGTAATTATTGGTATATGCAATCTTGGCTCTGGATCTCTATGCCAACTCAATGTAGATCTTGGTTCTTTTAGCAAAATTCTAACTCTACCTAATTTATATTTTGAAGAAAGAACATCAAAGACTTCTTTGAAATAAGTATTTTCATAATCTTTTATAAACTCAGAGTAAGCAGATTCATCAATTGTAATATCTCTTGAAACTTCTTTGCCTGACTTGTCTGGTTTTGTCCAGTAAACCCCTCTAGCCTTACTTCCTTTAACTGAATCTGGATCACCAGGAATTTGTGTTAAAGAAATAGCTCCAAAGTGAGCTATACCCCCACCATCCTCAAATTTTTTAGTTTGAACAATCTGATTATATGCTTCCTGCAATTTATCTATGTCAAATTTAATATTTTGTTTTTGAAAATCACTAAAATCTAAAATCTTGTCATCTTTTATTAAATCTAAATTTACAATATTTTTATTATCTATACTCATGCTGATTGTTTTTTACCCTTTTTAATATATATTTGTATAATACATTTGTCGCATTTTAAAAAAATAAATTAAAGCATGATTACAGGAAATTATCCCAACTTAAGGCTTAGAAGGAGTCGAAAAAATGATTGGTCTAGAAGACTAATTCAAGAAAATAGCCTTTCAGCAAGTGATTTTATATTACCCATATTTCTGATAGATGGAAAAAATACAAAGCAATCAATCAAAACAATGCCTGATGTTTACAGATATACAATAGACAAATTGGGAATCGTTATTGATAGGGCTATCAAAAACAAAATACCTATGGTTGCGTTATTTCCTCATACAGAAAAATCAATGAAGAACGATATTGGAACAGAGGCTTTAAACGAGGACAACCTTGTTTGTAAGGCGATTCAATATATTAAAAAAAGATACAAAAACGAAATAGGTATTATGTGTGACGTAGCTTTAGATCCTTATACATCACATGGTCACGATGGTTTGCTAAAGTCTGGCTATGTTTTAAATGACGAAACTGTTAAAATTCTAGTTAAACAATCATTACTTCAAGCTCAAATTGGATGTGATGTTCTTGCACCTTCTGACATGATGGATGGAAGAATTGGCAAGATTAGGAAAGCTTTAGATAAAGAAGGTCACGAAATGGTTCAAATACTTTCTTATGCTGTTAAGTATGCTTCAAGTTTTTATGGACCTTTCAGAGATGCTGTGGGAACAAAAGGTTTGTTAAAAAGTGATAAAAAAAATTATCAAATGGATTTTAGAAACAGCGATGAGGCTATAAGAGAGGTAGCTTTAGACATTAAAGAAGGAGCGGATATGGTGATGGTCAAACCTGGTATGCCTTACTTGGATATTATTAAAACAGTTAAAGATAATTTTAAAATTCCAGTGTTGGCATATCAAGTATCAGGTGAGTACAGCCTTCTTAGCAATAGTATTAAAAAGGGACTGATAGATAAAAAATCTGTGTTAGAAACTTTAATATCATTTAAAAGAGCTGGAGCCAGTGCAATAGTAAGCTATTACGCAGATAGAATAAACAATCTAATCAAGTAAAATCATTTTAAAAGATTAACAAAGTGGGTTCGAGAACTTGGAAGGTTTAAATTGTTTGGTTTTAAGATACTTTTTTCTAGATAATCACTAACCAATTTCAATCCTTTAAGTAAATTTTTTAGATCAACATTTTTATAATTTTTATCTATTAAAAAATTCGGAATAATTTTTTTTCCAGTTGATGATTTAACAAAATAATTAATTTTTTGGTCGACAATTTCTTTTTCAACCATATTTTTTAACTCAAGGTCATAACCTAGCAACTTTAGTAATTCTAATTCCCAAAAAATGTACTCTTGTATCCAGTTATCAGAAGATAATATTTCAAAGAATCTATCAATTAAAAAAAAGATTTTTTTATTAGATTGAGCTTCAGCTGTAAGAAGTTTTATTAAATGCAAAGCTGAAGAAATGCATGATAATTTATGATTATTATCAAAGTATAAAGGAGTCAAAGCTTTTAAAATTTCTATTTTGAAATAACCAATACGTGTAGGACTTTTGGTACTATAATTTACATAAATTTTATTTCCAATTTGTAAATAGTTTTTTATTTTTTTTGATGTTCCACCAAAAATTATTCCTGATGTTTTGCCATGATTTTCAGTAAAAAATTCAGCAATGATTGAGTTTTCGCTATAGCGATTTTTTGAAATCAGATAGGCGCTGTCATCCCAATTCATTTTTTTAAAATACTTTCAAGACAAAGAGATGCAGCATTTTGTTGAGCGTCTTTTTTTGAACTGCCTTGGGCGTTAAAAAACTTAGTATCATTTAATTTTACTGCTACTTTAAACAAAGGTTTATGCCTAGGACCTGTATTTGAAATCAACTTATAGATCGGCAAAATTTTAAAAACTTTTAGAGAATATTCTTGAAGTTCAGTTTTAGCATCAATTTGTGTTATGATGCTTGCACTAATATGCTCCTTCCACAGGTTTAAGATAAACTTCTCTGTTATCATCAACCCTTTATCAAGATAAATGGCTCCAATTAAAGCTTCAAGACAGTCTGCAACGACTTTATCTTCAATCTTAATCTTTTTATTTTTGGGATTAAATATTAAAATATATTTTTCTAATTCAATCTTTTTAGCTATTTCTAAACATTTTTTTTTATTTACTAATGATGCGAATTTTTTATCTAATATTCCTTCTTTTTCTTCAGGATAAATTTCTAATAACTTTTTAGCAATAATTAATCCTAAAACTCTATCACCTAAAAATTCTATTTTTTCATTGTTATCATTAGAGTCAAAACTTTTATGAGTTAAAGATCTAATTAAAATTTTTTGATCAGAGAATTTTAATTTAATTTTTTTTTCTAAATTTAAAGCATTTGATATCATTAGTTTATACGTTTAAAAAACCTATCAAGTCTAATTGTTTTATGCCATTTCCAAAATGAAAAAATACTTCCGATTCTAAAATCAGATGAAAAGAAAATAAATTGTGCTTTACCTACAAGATTGTCTTCATGAACGTAGCCTACACTTGTTAAATATCTGCTATCCTTAGAGCAATCTCTATTATCACCAAGAAAGAAATAATGCTTATCAGGAACTATAAAGATATCTGAATTCTTATAACTATAATCTTTTAAATAAACGGTTTTATGAACTTTGCCGTTAGGAAGTTTTTCTTCAAAAGTATTTACATCTATTATTTTGCCACAAAATATCACATCCTTGTTTGAAACTTTAGACTTTAAAACTTTATTATTATTTAGATACAAATCGCCCTCAATAAATTGAATGCTATCCCCTGGTAGGCCTATTAATCTTTTAATATAATCAGTTCTATTATCTGCTGGTGTTTTGAATACAACGACATCACCTACTCTTGGAATACTCGTAAACAATCTACTTTTGATAATAGGAGGACTAAATGGAAAAGAATGTCTGCTGTATCCATAAGAGTACTTTGTAACAAAGAGTCTATCACCAATTAATAGATTAGGCTCCATAGATGAGGATGGAATAAAAAATGGTTGAATAAAGAGAGATCTAATTATTATTGCTATAACTAAAGCATAAAATATTGTTTTAAGATTTTCAATTATAAATTTTTTATCTATCATTATTTTTTTGCAATATTACGAAAGCCATAGAATATTTTTTTTCATCTGTAATTGATAGAAAGAAATTAAAAGAAGATGTTTTAAATTGTTTTTTAACAATTTTTTTTATTTTTTCACTAATAAAAAAAGATGGTTTACCTAATTTATCATTTATTATTGATATATCTTTAAAATTTAGATTTTTTCTAAACCCAGTTCCAATGGACTTTGCAAAGGCTTCTTTTGCAGCAAATCTTTTTGAGTAATAGCTTTTTTTATTTTTTATCTTTTTTGCGCTTAAGATTTCTGAATTAGAGAATATGCGCTTGATAAATATGCTACTTTTTAAAGATTTATTAATTCTTGAATTTTCAACAATATCAACTCCTAAACCTAATATCTTCATTTATTTATATTGGTTATTTTTTTAAATTTTTTAATCGTATTTTTTAAACCATGTATTATTGATTCACCTATAATAAAATGACCAATATTAAATTCTTTAATTTCACTTAGTGTAGATAAAATTTTAGTAGTCTTGTAATCTAGGCCATGGCCAGCATGAATTTCTAACCCAATTTTATTTGCTAAAATGCAACATTTTTTAATCTTTTTATATTCGTAATTATGATTACGTTTATTCTTTACTAAATCTGAAATTTTTCCTGTATGTAGTTCTACACAGTCGACATTTAGTTCCTTAGCAATTTTGATATCTTTTAAATTTGGATCAATAAATAAGCTAGTTCTAATATTTTTTTTGTTAAATTTTGTAATAATTTCTTTAATCTTATTAAGGTTTTTTGACAAATTCAAACCGCCCTCTGTAGTAATCTCTTTTCTTTTCTCTGGAACAATACAGATAAAATTTGGTTTATTTTTTAACGCTATTTTTAATATTTCATTATTTAATGAAATTTCTAAATTAGTTATAATTTTTTTATTTTTACAAATCCTGATAACATCTGAATCATTTATGTGTCTTCTATCTTCTCTTAAATGTATTGTTATGGAGTGAGCCCCACATTCCATGGCATGCTTAGCAATAACAAGAGGGCTTGGATGAAGTGAACCTCTTGCATTTCTAACTGTTGCCACGTGATCAATATTAACACCTAGTCTTGTCATTTTATAAATCTACTTCCAGGTACTGTAATTGGTGTATTTTTAAGAGACATCGGAAGATTATTTTTCTTGAATGTTGGTACATCAATTTTCATGTGTGAGATAATATTCTTTTTAATCTTTAGGGAATTTTTAGTTGATCTATCTATGATAGATGCAAACCCTAAAAGTTTTCCTCCTGGTTTTGTAATTAATTTTACACATTCTAAACTAGATTTGCCTGTTGTGATAACATCTTCTATAATAAGAACTTTAGATCCTTTCTTAATATGAAAGCCTCTTCTTAGCTCGAACTTACCATTAACTCTTTCACAAAATATTGTTTCTTTTTTTAATATTTTTCCAATTTCATACCCAATAATAACACCACCCATAGCTGGTGCTAAAATTAAATCTATAGACTTAAATTTCTTTTTTATTTTTTTTGCAAGTGAGGAGCAGATATCTTTTGCCAAATGTGGAAAACTTAATAATTTTGCACATTGGATATATTTTGGAGAATGCAGGCCTGATGAAAGAACAAAATGTCCCTCTAAAAGTGCATTAGTTTTTTTTAAAATATTTAAAGATTTTTTGTGTGAAAGCATTACGTTCCTTTAACCAGTTATCCTCGTGCCTAATGATTTTAAATTTAATGTCTTTCTGTTTTAACTCACTAATAAAATTTGTAAAGTTTTTCAAATCACGAATTATGAGATTAAATCTAAAGTTAATATATTCTTTGGATTTTTCCTTCATTTCTACACTAGATATGTTTAAGCTATGGTGTCCCAATAAAGTTGTAACCTCACCTAATTTCCCAGGCTTATCAGGTAAAGACATCCACAGAGTGGTATTGTATTTTTTGACTCTTTGGGCTTTTTCTTCGCCTTTTTTGTACCAATATTTTCTAATTGCTGATCTTGCTTTTCCAGTTTTTGTAATAGGAATCCAATGCAGAGAAGGTGATTTATTTTTAGAAGTTATAATATCAACAACATCTCCATTATGGAGTATACTTTGTAGCTCACTGTCATTACCATTAATCTTACAGGCTACCGTACTATTACCAATTTTTGTATGTACCGCGTATGCAAAATCAATTGGAGTTGCGTTCTTTGGAAGTTTAATTACAGAACCTTTTGGAGTAAAACAAAATACATTTTCTTGAAACATCTGAAGTTTTGTATATTCAAAAAAGTGTTCTGGGTTTTCGTTTTTATCAATAATTTCAACTAAGTCAGCTAACCAATCATATTCTTTCCAGGTTAACGAATTAAATTTTTCAGAAGATTTATATTTCCAGTGTGATGCTATTCCTCTTTCAGCAAATTCTTGCATCTGCATTGTTCTAATTTGAATTTCAATAGGCCTTCTGTTCGGACCAATCACAGCAGTATGTAAAGATTGATAATTATTAATTTTAGGTGAGGAGATATAGTCTTTAAATTTTCCTGGTATACAATTCCATTCTTTATGAAATATTCCAAGAGTTTTATAACAATCTTCAATATTATTAAGAATTACTCTAAAACCGATGATATCCGAGATTTGCTCAAGTGAGGTTCTTTTTTTTTGCACTTTTCTCCATATTGAAAAAGGTGTTTTTTCTCTTCCAATAATTTCAGCATTTATCTTATGTTCATTTAATAATGTACTTAATTGTAAAGAAATTGAATTAAAGCTGTTAACTTTATCTTCTTTAACCTCATCTAATCTATTTTTAATTAACTCTCTTGCTTTATTGTTCAATACTTTAAAAGATAAATCTTCCAGCTCGTCTCTAATATGATGCATTCCCATTCTGTCAGCTAATGGAGCGTAAATTTCCATAGTTTCTTTTGCTATACGTTCCCTTTTTTCAACATTATCAATGGCATCAATTGTTCTCATATTGTGCAATCGATCAGCAAGTTTAACCAATAAAACTCTTATATCTTTTGAGGTGGCAAGTATTAATTTTCTAAAATTTTCAGCTTTTGAATTTGATTCAGCTTGATTTTCAAAAACTGAAATCTTTGTTACACCATCTACTAAATCAGCAACTTCTTGACCAAATTCACTTTTGATCGTTTCGTAAGTGGCGTAAGTGTCCTCAATTGTATCATGCAACAAACCAGTAGCTATTGTAGCACTATCTAATTTTAATTCGGTTAAAATGCTAGCAACAGCTATTGGATGATTTGAATAAGGATCACCAGAATCTCTTTTTTGATTTTTGTGGGCTTTAATAGCAAAATTGTAAGCTTTGTTTAATTTCTCTGGATTTAAAAATTTATTATAAGATTTAACTTTATTTATTAATTCTTCAGAATTAAGCATAATTAATTATAACATTAATTTATATTTTTTTAATAGATCTTAAGTCTTTAATCGGCAAAGAATTGATTAAATTAACTATATTAATCTTCGATTTTGGGTGTTTCCATGATTTATCTACTTCAAACAAAGGTAATAATACAAAATTTCTTTTAGTTATTTGGGGGTGAGGTAAAATCAATCTACTATTAATTTTACCTAATATTTTTTTATCATAATCAATAATATCAATATCACATGTTCTTGGTTCATTTTTTTTTGATCTAACTCTTCCTAGTTTTAATTCAATTAAATTACAAATCTTTAATAATGCTAATGGCTTTAAGCTGGTTTTTATCTTTATAACAATATTTATATATTTTGGCATTGATTGATCCGGCCAAGACTCAGAAAGGTAATTTGATGATGATTTTAGAATTCTAATATTATGTTTTTCTAATTCAAATTTGGTTATTTCAATATTGTTAATTTTATTTCCTAAATTTGATCCTATAGCCAAATAAGCTTGATTAAATTGATTAACTTGATTTTCTAATATGTCTTGCTTTTTCACGATTCCAATCTCTATTTTTTTTAGTAGCTCTTTTATCAAATTGTTTTTTTCCTTTAGCTACAGCTATCTCTATTTTTGCTTTACCTTTTTTAAAATACATTTTTGTTGGAACAAGTGTTAAGCCATCTCTTTGCATTTTTCCAATTAACTTATTAATTTCTTTTCTATTTAATAAAAGTTTTCTTTCGTCCATAGGATTATGATTTGAATAACTGGCTTGTTTAAATGCTGCAATATGAGAATTGATTAAAATTATTTCACCTTCTTTTTCGACGGCATAGGAATCTGCAATATTAACATTGCCTTCTCTAATTGATTTTATTTCAGACCCTTTGAGAACAATTCCTGCCTCTATTAAGTCTTCAAAAAAATAGTTAAAACTTGCCTTTCTATTCAAGCAAATTATTTTTAAACCAGCGTTGGCTTTTTTGTTCATTTAAAGTAAATTTGCTGAAACTAAAGCTTTTCTAATAACATCCTTTGTTGGTTCTGTGACCTTAACTAGGGGCAGCCTAACATCATCTTCACACATACCCAAAAGTTTTGCTGCATACTTAACAGGACTTGGATTGCTTTCAATAAACATTGAATTATGAATAGGTTGAAGAATATCATCTAACTTAATTGCTTCTTTTTTATCTTTATCAGATTGAGAAGTTGAGGTTTTTTGAAAATCTGAACAAAGTTTCGGAGCTATATTTGCTGTTACACTTATAGATCCCACACCGCCTCTTCTGTTAAACTCCAAAGCATTGTCATCGTTACCAGTAAGTTGAATAAATTCTTTTCCCATTTTAGTTCTTTGTTGCTCGACTCTATCAAGTTCTCCAGTAGCATCTTTAACACCAACAATATTTTTCAATTCATATAATCTTGCCATTGTATCAACTGTCATATCAATTACAGATCTGCCTGGAATATTATAAATCAATATTGGAATTCCACATTTGTCATTAATTGCTTTATAATGTTGGTAGAGTCCTTCTTGAGTTGGTTTATTGTAATAAGGGGTCACTATTAAGGCTGCATTTGCACCTACTTTTTCAGCATGAGTAGTTAATGATATCGCTTCTGCAGTTGAATTAGAACCTGTACCAGCAATAACAATGTTTTTACCATTACTCTCTTTAATGCATAGCTCGATAACTTTTTGATGCTCCTCGTGGCTTAAAGTGGGAGATTCGCCAGTAGTACCTGCGGGAACCAATCCATTAGTTCCATTGTTAATTTGAAAATGAATAAGCTTAATATAAGCCTCAACATCTAGCTTATTATTTTTAAATGGGGTAATTAAAGCAACATTTGATCCTTTGAACATAAATACTTATAACATAGTTTACCGATTCATTTAGTAAAATTTATGCTTAGAAATATCTCATTTTATATAAAATTATTATTGCTGACATTGTTATTTATAGGCAATTCAAATTCTATTGAACTATCAGTAATTCCATTAAAAAAACCTATTTTAGATAAAATAACAAAGCAAAATAAAATAACACAGGGGATAATAAGACCAAAATCTAAACCTATTAAAAAAATAAAAAAAGAAGAATTGGCAAAAGAGATTAAAAAACCTGTGTCTAAGCCTATTGAAAAAGTAGAAAAAAAAAAATTAACAAAAGAATTAATAAAAGAAATTAAAAAACCTGAATCTAAGCCCTCCAACCAAATAGAAAAAACAGAGCAAATAATCACAAAATCTATTAAAAAAGAAATAAAAAAAATTGATTTTTTAATACCAAAAAACAAACCAGTAACGGTCAAAAAAATATCTACTGCAAAAAAAACAAGATCAAAATTTTATAGTCAAAAAGATTTCAATATTGCTAAACAATCTATTAAGGCTATAGAAAAACGTCAATGGACAACGGCTTTATCTTTATCGAAAAAAGCCAGAGATAAATCTATTTATAACTTTATACAGTGGAGACATTTGCTAACAACTGGTAATCAAGCAACTTTTTATGACTACCTTGCTTTTATTAAAGATAATGAAGACTACCCTAGGATTAATAGAGTTAGATATTTAGCTGAACATAAATTATCTACTGATAGGATTTCTCCAAAAAAAATTATTAATTGGTTTGGTGCAAATGAACCCTTAAGTGGTTTTGGGAAATTAATTTTAGGAGAAAGTTTTATTATGAGTGGAAATGTTGAAAAAGGCACTTCGTTGATTAAAAGTGGGTGGATTACTGCTGATCTAAGTAGATCGAATATGAAATTTTTTAGGAAAAAATTTAAAAAATATTTAAATGCTGATGATTACATTAAAAGAGCAGATCATTTAGCTTGGGAAGGTAAATCTTGGGATTTAAAAAGAATGTTGAGATATTTACCTAAAGACTACGAGTTGCTTTACACTGCTAGACAAATTTTAATGAGCAAATCTTATGGTGTTGATAAAGCTATCAAGAGTGTTCCAGCAAAACTTAAAAATGACGCTGGACTAAATTATGATCGTCTCAAATGGAGAAGAAAAAGAGGTAGAGTTGATGATTCTTTAGAAATTATTTTTAAAGTTAAAAATAATAAAGATTACTTAGTTAGACCAGACAAATGGTGGACTGAAAGAGCAATTATGGCAAGGGCTCTTATTTACAAAAAAAAGTATGAGCTAGCTTATAAAGTTGCAAGTAACCACTCACTTGATAAAAGTCCAGAATTTGCTGAAGCTGAATGGATAAGTGGATGGATTGCATTGAGTTTTTTAGATGACCCAATTTTAGCAATAGATCATTTTAATAACTTTTATCAAAATGTTAGTTATCCTATTAGTTTATCTAGAGGAGCTTACTGGCTTGGAAGATCGTATGAAAAAATTGGTGATAAAAAACAATCACAACAATGGTACGAGGAGGCTACTAAGTATTTAACAACATATTATGGTCAATTAGCTCACATAAAAATTAAACCTAATGAAAAATTTGAACTTGAAGAACAGAAAAAAATTACAGCTGAATATAGAAAATCTTTCTATAAAAAGGATTTAGTTAAGATTATTTATCTTTTGGATGAACTTAATAAAGACAAGTATACAAAAAATATTTTAAAACATATTGCAAATGATGATTTTGTTAATGGTAGTGAAATTTTAGCAGCAGAACTTGCATCGAAAATATCAAGATATGATTTTGCAATACAAATTTCAAAATTAGCCTCCTATGAAAAAAGATTTCACAATGATTTTAACTACCCAATAATAAGTACTCCTAATTATGTTAATGGTCGTAAAATACCTGAGACAGCATTTATACTTTCATTAATTAGACAAGAGAGTGAGTTTGATATGACTGCTAACAGTCATGCGGGAGCACAAGGACTGATGCAATTGATGCCCTACACCGCAAAACTAGTTTCTAAACAAGCAAAACTTCCTTATTCAAAATCAAGATTAACA
>Ga0307986_10003392_pt1 | contig 11091 bp, 9 predicted proteins | sample EllFjometageno82_FD_203170 | JGI IMG/M metagenome (GOLD analysis project Ga0307986, IMG submission 203170) | Marine microbial communities from Ellis Fjord, Antarctic Ocean - #82 | ecosystem: Environmental > Aquatic > Marine > Unclassified | place: Southern Ocean | collected 2014-10-09
AAATACGGAAGTAAAAAATTGTAAAAATTATAAAAAAAAAATTGATATTGGTGAGTTACAACTAAATTATAGCGAAGACCTAACTAATTTTGAAATCTCACTAGCGCTCAACGAGAAGAATCTTAAAGAGAAACCATTATTAGATCAGGTAATATTTATTTTAAATATAATAATTAAAAAGATGAATTTCACAGAAATAAAGCATCACTCACTTATTTACTTTACAGACAAGCTACTCGAAGTTAAGAACTCAAATAACGCCGCTGGAATTATACACCCAGAAAATGTTGGAAAAATTTTTTATGAAATTAAAAACTTTTATATAGATGCGAGTAGCGAAATATTAGAGAAAAAAAATTTTGTTATCAACAAAACCTACCCAGAACTTAAAATATCTTGGCTAAAAAAAAAATCAAAAGATCAAAATGAACTAATAAATAAAGAAATAGGTATTTTTTGTGAAAAAAAAAACTTAGAGAAAGACTCCATTATACTTATTGAGTTAAAAGATTCATTTAGAGTTGAGGTCAAATACACAGATAGTATTAAAACTTCCTCAAAAGAAGAAAATTATTTTCTTTCTTTAGAGAGATTCCTTAAAGGAAAAATTGACTTTAGACTCGAAGTATTTACAATCGGTAAAAATGATGATAATAAATTAAGAATTAAAAATTTAAAATAATATGAATGACAGTGAATTAATTTTAGACGGATCTAAACTTTCTTGGCACTTAGAAAGAGTAGAGAAGTGGAAAAGAGGTGAAAGAATAGCTCCAATAACAATCGACATGGCACTTACGAGGGCGTGTAATTACTCTTGTCATTTCTGTTATGCAATGCTTCAAGAAAACAAGAGAGAAGTGATTACTAAAAAAATAATGGATGATTTTTTAGAAGACTGTGCAGAAATAGGAGTAAAGGGAGTAAGTTTTATCTCAGATGGAGAAAGCACAATTTCTCCTGTTTTTGTCGATGCAATTAGAAAAGGTCACGAACTTGGAATATCAATGTCAGCAGCTTCTAATGCATTTGTGTTAACAAAAAATAATGCCGAAAAAGTTTTACCTTATATGAGCTACTTAAGAGTAAATTTTTCTGCAGGAGAGAGAAAAAGATACGCCGAAATAATGGGAACTAAAGAATCTTATTTTGACAGAGTGTGTCAAAACATTAAAGACATGATGGAAATTAAAAAAAGATTAAACTTAGATGTTACAATAGGCATGCAGATGGTTTTAATGCCACAAGATAAAGATCAGATCATCCCATTTGCAAAACTTGGAAGTGAACTAAAACCAGATTACGCAGTAATTAAACATTGTTCAGATAATGAAGACGGAGATTTAGGAGTTGATTACAGTGCTTATGAAAACATTTATCCAACACTAGAAAAAGCTGAAAGTTACTCAACCAAAGATTATAAAGTTGTTGTAAAGTGGTCAAAAATTAAAGACAAAGGAAATGAGGGTAGGTCATACCAAAGATGTTACGGTGCTCCATTTATGTTGCAATTATCAGGTTCAGGTTTAATTGCACCATGTGGTCCATTGTTTAATGAAAAATACAAAAAATTTCATATAGGAAATATTTGTACTGACAGATTTAAGGATATAGTTTTTTCAGACAGATATTGGGAAGTGATGAAATATTTATCTTCTTCAAAATTTAATGCTCAAAAAATGTGTGGTTCTTTATGTATTCAACATAAGACTAATGAAGTTTTAGATTCATACGTTAAGGGAGAACTAGAATTAAAAAAACCTGAAGGAAAAGAACCTCTTCACTTAGATTTTATTTAAACCATTCAAAATTAATAATTTAGAATTAAAAATTTCGTGCTCTCAATATTGGTCCCATGTTATAATGAAGAGTTACTGGTAAAAAGCTCATTCAAAGAAATTATCAAATCGCTAAAGTCAAACAAAATAAAGAAATATGAAATAATTTTGATTGACGATGGGAGTGTAGATAAAAGTTTAACAATAGTAGAAAAACTTCAAGAAAAAAATAAAAATATCAAAATTATAAAGAATAAAAAAAATTATGGAATGGGATATAATTTTTTTACAGGCATTAAAAAAAGTAAGGGAAAATATTTAATATTACTTCCGGCAGATAATTCACATCCAGCAAGTGAAATTTCTAAAATGTTAAATTATATAGGCTCTGATTACGATCTTGTTACAACGTATTATTCAAATCACAATAAAAGTAGATCAATTTTTAGAAACTTATTTACTTTAGCGTATACCCCTGTATTGAATTTTATTTTTGGCACAAATTTTAAATATTTTAACGGACTAACTCTTTACAAGACAAAAGATTTAAAGAGCCTTAAATTTAAAAATTCAAGTTTTTCTTATCAGATAGAAATATTTGTTTACCTATTTCATAAAAGAAAATTGAAAACAAAAGTAATTCCCACAATTTTAAAAGACAGAAAAAAAGGCTCAAAGGCCTTTAGAGTAAAAAACTCGGTTCAGGTAATATTCTCCATTATTAGAATTTTTTACCAAAGTATTTTTTATAGAATTTCAAATTTTTTGAATTAATAAAAAAATTAGAGAAATAAAATATAGAAAATTATTTTTTCCTTTTTTTAAAGAATAGTATTTGTTTTTTAGTATTATTTGTTTGCTAGTTTGCAACCTGTTAATTCTATTATTTACAATAACTTTACAGTTATATTTTTTTAAATACTCTTTAAGAGTAACTTCTCCACCTTTTTTCTGTTTCAGGTCAATAATTAATCTTGTTCTAGGTGATGTAACAATCATGTTTATTAAATGAAAAAAAATATAAAATAAATTTAAATTAATAAATAAAAATAAAAATAATTTATCTGGATAATAAACATAAGAAAGTACTAAAAATAAAAAACCATTAAAGAAAAAGCTACAAAGATCAGCGAGCCTAAAAGGAAAGTGGTATTTCATTCCAATTAAGGAAAAAAAAATCTTTAATGAAATAAAATATGAAATTAAGTTTATTATTATAAAGAGATTTAATGTCATTACCCCTCAGATTTTAAGTGAAAAAATTTTTTCATGAAGACAAATATATTTACAACTATATTTAAATTATTATTTAAGTTTACTTTGCCTCTCTTAATTTCAATAATATTTTGTTTTTGTAAATCCTTTATTCTAATTTCTATTACTTTATTTTTTTGAAGATACTTAACTATCTGTTCTTTCGTTTTCTTTTTTTTTAAAGCTTCAAAAATTAAGTAAGTAGGACTCTTAATATTTTTTGTTGAAACACTTAAAAAAAGGGAAATAAAGAAAAGGATATAAATAGTAAAAAATGAAACATAGTTATTTGTAAGGAATTGCAATTTAAACAAAATGATTGTCACCATCAATAATGAACTGTAAACAATGAAACTAATAAAATAAGTTATGAAACTTTTAACACTTAATCTTACAGAAATTAAGTAGAAGAAAATGTTAAGTAGTAAAGCAATTGAAATAATTTTCATATTTTCAATTAAGGATATAAAGACTATAAATAAGAATTAAAACTTAATAATTAAGGTTATGATAAATAAAAACAAAGTTTTAGATACAAATAAGTTATTTTTACTAAGGTTAAAACATAAGAATAGACGAATAGTATTATGTCACGGCGTTTTTGACCTATTGCACATAGGTCACATTAATTATTTTAAATCTGCAAAAAAATTAGGACACATATTAGTTGTGTCAATTACTGACGATCAATTCGTTAATAAAGGACCTGGCAGACCAGCGTTTAAAATAAATGATAGAGTTAAATTTCTTAAAGAAATTAATTGTATAGATTTTATTTGTGTAAGTCGGGACTATACAGCAGAAAAAGTAATCAAGTTTCTTAAACCAAATATTTATTGTAAAGGAAAAGATTATTCGACTAACAAGAAAAATAAAAAAGATTTAAACTTATCTAAAGAGGTTAAAGCAATTAAATCTGTTAAAGGGAAATTTAGCACAGTTGATGAAAAAATTTTTAGTTCCAGCAAGTATATAAATGATAATGATCTTCAAGATTTTAGTGATAATTGTAAAAAATACATAAGTTCAATTAGAGATGATTTTAGCTTAAACCTAATATCTAAAAATCTGAAAGATCTAAGCAAAAAAAAAGTTCTAATAATAGGAGAAACAATAATAGATAATTATATCACAACTGAAGCTATAGGAAAATCTGGGAAAGAACCTGTCATGGTCGTGAAGCAAAAAAATAAAATAAAATTTTTAGGTGGTGTGGGATACATAGCAAATTTATGCTCAAGTTTTTCAAAAAAAACAAATATTATTAGTTTTCTAGGTGAGAAAAAAGACGAAAAAAACTTTGTATTACAGAATTTAAATAAAAAAATTAAATATAAATTTTTATACAAAAAAAATTCTCCAACAATTTTTAAAACTAGATACTTAGACGATTACAGAAAAAGTAAAATTATTGGTATCTATGATTTAAACGACGAACCAATTTCTAAAAATGAAGAAAATAAATTTTACAATTTAATAAAAAAAGAAATAAAAAAGAACGATATTATAATTGTAGCTGATTATGGTCACGGCATAATAACAGAAAGAATTAGAAAATTAATATTAGGTAGTAGTAAAAAACTTTTTTTGAATACACAAATTAACTCTTTTAATAGAGGATATCATACGGTTTTTAAGTATAACAAAATTAATTCACTGGTAATTAACGACAGTGAACTACGTTATGAAATTGGTGATAAAAATTCTAGCATCATAAGCTTAGCAAAAATTTTAAGAAAAAAAGTAATATTTAATAAACTAATTGTTACACAAGGAAGATCGGGGGCTTTCCTGATAGACTGCAAAGATTGGTCCTCAACCTTTTGCCCAGCTTTTAATGAGAACAGCATAGATACAGTAGGAGCTGGCGATACTTTTTTTGCTTTAGCCTCTCTGTGTTTGGGTTCAAAAATGGATAATAGATTAAGTTTATTAATAAGTTCCTTAGCAGCAAGTTTTTCAACCAATCAATTAGGAAATATTTCTATTTTTAATTACGATATTTTAAAAAAACAACTAAATCATATTCTAAAATAATAGATTAAATAAAATGAACTTTTTAATTACAGGTGGATGCGGATATATAGGTTCGTGTATTACAACTCACTTATTGAAGCAGAAACACAAAGTCTTAATTTTAGATACTCTTTGGTTTGGTAATTCATTTAAAAAGCAAAAAAATCTTAAAATAATCAAAGGTGACATAAGAAATTTTGGGAAGTTAAAAATAAAAAATATCGATACAATAATACACCTAGCAAATATTGCAAATGATCCAACTGTAGAGCTAAATCCAAATTTATCTTGGGAAACTAATGTTCTAGCCTCAAAGATAATAGCTGAACATGCAATAAAAAATAAAGTAAAAAAAATAGTATTTTTTAGCTCAGGTAGTGTTTACGGTTTAAAAAAAGAAAAAAAAGTAACAGAAGATTTAAAGCTAAATCCAATTTCTGTTTACAATAAAACTAAAATGATCGCTGAAAGAGTTTTCTTAAGCTATAAAAATAACATTGACATCAAGTGTTTAAGACCGGCTACAGTATGTGGTTTTTCAAATAGACTGAGATTAGATCTCACTGTAAACAAATTAACTTTTGATGCATTTTACAAAAACAAAATTTTTGTAGATGGAGGAAAGCAAGTTAGACCAAATATTCATGTTGAAGATATAGTCAGAATTATTGACCATTTTTGCCTTAATAAGAAAAAATTTAAACATAATATTTATAATATAGGTTTTGAAAATTTAAGTATTTTACAAATAGCACAAAAAATCAAAAAAAAATTAGGAGCAAAAATAATAATAAATAAAACTAAAGACATTAGATCTTACAGACAAGATTCTAGCAGATTGTTAAAGACAGGTTTTAAGCCTAAATATAATGTAGATTTTGCAGTAGAACAACTGGTTCACTATTTTAAAAAAGTAAAAAAAAATAAGTTTAGTATTAATAATTTTAATTTAAAAAAAATGAATAGACTTAAGATTAAATAATTAAATTTTATTAATTTGAATAAATTGCTGACAAATACAATTAATTAAGATAATAAGAATTATATATGAAGGCTTCAGACTTTATCGCTTTAAAAATTAGTAAGCTGACCAACCATGTATTTACCGGCCAAGGTGGCTCAGTAGTCCATCTTCTTGACAGCTTATCAAAAATTAAAAACGTTAAAATTATCCCTTCACAAAATGAGCAAGGAGCTTCCTTAGCGGCCGATGCCTATACAAGAAGTTGTGGAAAACTAGGCGTAGTCATAGCAACGAGCGGACCTGGAATTTTGAACACACTTCAAGGTATGGCATGCTCTTTTTTTGATTCTATACCAGGAATATATATATCTGGTGCACCGGTAATATCCGCACTAAAAAAGAATGAAAAAAATAGACAGGTAGGTTTTCAAGAAATGGATGTGGTTAATTTAGTTAAATCAACCACAAAGTACGCGGTAACAATTACTAATCCAAATAGAATATCTTATGAGATTGAAAAATGTATTCATCTAGCACAATGTGAAAGGCCTGGACCCACTTTGATAGACATACCAGACGACATTCAGAGACTAAATATTGATCCAAAAAAACAAATAAAGTTTGTTCCCAAAAAAAAGAAAATAATTTCTAATAATATTAATTTCAAAAAGCTATCTTTACTATTAAACAAATCAAAAAAACCTTTAGTTTTAATTGGCCATGGTGTTAAAATTAGCAAAACAGAAAAAACACTTAGTAGGATAATAAATAAATTCAATATTCCTTATGCCGCTACCTGGGCATGTGCAGATTCTTTTCCTACTAGTGAGAGACTTAATGTTGGTTCATTTGGCACGTATGCAACACGTCATGGCAATTTAGCAATACAGAATGCAGATTTATTATTAATACTTGGCTCAAAATTAAATAGACCAGTAGTAGGTGCTAATCCAAAACTTTTTGCTAATAACGCAATCAAGATTCACATAGATATAGATCCTTATGAATTAAAAGAAGAAAATGGGGTAAAAACACATTTAAAAATAAATGAAGATTTAAAAATTTTTATACCAAAATTAAAAATAATTTTAAAAAAAATTAGTATCGATAAAAACTGGTATTCAAAAATTTATGATTGGAAAAAAAAGTATCCAATAATTCAAAAAAAATATTTCAAAGAAAAAAACTATACAAATCCATATATTTTTTTTAGAAAACTATCAGAAACTTGTAAAAAAAATTATGTTATTGTTAATGACACGAGTGCTAACCTTGTTTGGTCTTATCAAAGCTTTATAGCAAAGAAAGGTCAAAAAATATTTACAGCATTAAATCACTCACCTATGGGCTATTCTATAGCTGCTTCTATTGGAGCTTCTCTGGCAGAACCAAAGAAAAAAATTATAGTAATTATAGGCGATGGATCTGTGCCCATGAATGTTCAGGAACTAGAAAATATTAAAAATTTAAATTTACCTATCTATATATTTATCATTAATAACAGTGGGTATGGAATGATTAAACAAACTCTAAACACTTGGTTAAAAGGCAACTATGTTGGTTGTGATAAAAAAAGTGGATTAAGTTTACCTAATTATAAAAATATTTTTAATTCATATGGAATAAAGTCAACGGAAATAAACACTAATGATGAAATTGGGATAAAATTGAAATCTATTTTAAATCAAAAAGGACCTATTATGTGTCAAGTGAAAGTAGATCCAAACGCAAAAATTATACCAAAAACAAAGCCAGGCGACCCTATAGATAAAATGCTATCTTAATAAATGCAAAGTATTTAAACCTATAAAACGATAATTTTTTTATAAAAAAAACTTAAAATATAACTTTAAGAATTAATGAAAAAAAAAATACTAATTTTAGGAAGCTCAAGTTTTGCAGGAGCTTCAATGGTTAATTTTTTATTAAATAAAAAAGATTATTTAGTTTTTGGTACTTACAGAAGAAAAAAAATAAAACAATACTTACCATATAACTATAATAATAATTTAAAATTATTTAAAGAATACAAAGTAGATTTTTTAGGATCACCCAAAAATATATTAAAAATTTTATCTAAGTTAAAACCTGATTACATTATAGATTTTGCCTCCATATGCATGGTAAACGAAAGCTGGAGAAATCCTGAAGTTTATTTTAAAACGAATGTTTTATTTAAAGCAGAAATATTTAAATATTTAAGTTTAGTAAAATTTTTGAAAAAGTATATATATGTTTCTACACCAGAAGTATTCGGATCTTCAAATAAATTTATTCATGAAAAAAATAAAATTTTTAATCCAAGCACACCTTACGCAACTTCTAAATTAGCCGCTGAAACTTTACTAAAAAATTATTTTGAATTTTACAAACTGCCGTCAATCATAACAAGATTTTCAAATTTTTATGGACCAGGCCAACCGTTATATAGATTGATACCAAAAATCATTGCATGCATAGATAATGGAGAAAAATTTCCTGTCGAAGGAAAAGGTAAATCTAAGAGAAATTTTATTTATGCCTATGATTTTTGCAATGGTATTTACAAGACTTTAACACGAGGAATAATTGGACAAGTTTATCATTTCTCAGGCAATAAATTTTACAGTGTTTTAGATATTGTAAAAACCGTCTGCGACTTAAAGTCTTTTAAGTTAAACAAATTAATAAAAAAGACCAAAGGGAGAATTGGCCAAGATTTAATGTATAAACTCGGCTCTTTTGCTACAAAGAAAAATTTGAAATGGAAGCCTAATTATTCTTTAAAAAAAGGCTTGAACGAAGTTATAAACTACCATAATAAAAATTTTATTAACTTTTCAAAAAAAAATTTAACTTACGAAGACAAAAACTTAAAAAACTAATGAAAAACTTTTTACCTGCAGAATACAAAAAAAATCAAAAACTTAAAATTAACCATAGTTATTTGGTGGAGCAATTTTCAAATTATTCTAAAATTTTTAAAGAAATAGAAAAAATAGTTAAAAGAGGTGATTACACTTTAGGAAAAGAAGTTGATATTTGTGAAAAAAACTTTGCAAAAAGAACTGGTGCAAAATTTGCTATTAGTGTTGGAAATGGGACTGACGCATTACTTCTATCTTTAAAAGCTTTAAATATCGGACCAGGGGACGAAGTAATTACAGTTCCCTATACTTTTGTTGCAACAGTGGGCTCTATCGTTACTGCTGGTGCAAAACCTGTTTTTGTGGACATCAAAGAAGATTACAATATGGATGAAAACAAAATAAAAGCAGCAATAACAAAAAAAACAAAAGCAATAATGCCTGTTCACTGGGCTGGACGACCATGTGAAATGGATAAAATATATTCTATTGCAAAGAAATATAATTTAAACATTGTTCAAGATAGTGCTCACGTAATTGGAGCCAGATTTAAAAATAAACATTTAGTTAATTTTGGCGACACCTGTACCTACAGTATGCATCCGCTCAAAAACCTAAACGTTTGGGGTGATGGTGGTTTTATTGTAACAAACAAAAAAGCGTTAGCAGAAAAACTATATCTTATTAGAAATCATGGACTTAAAGACAGAAATAACGTGGAAATATTTGGTTACAATTCTAGACTAGATAGTATTCAGGCAGCAGTTGCTAATTTCAAGATGAAAAATAAGTTAGACAATATTACAAGTAAGAGAATTAAAAACTCCAAATTATTAGATAAATTTTTGTCTAAGAACAAAAATATTATTACAGTAAAAAGAGCAAAGTATTTGAAAGAAGTTTTTCATTTATACCACATCAATGTAAAAAACTTAAAAATTAGAGATTTGCTGCAAAAATTTCTAATTAAAAATAATGTTGATGCTAAAGTACACTACCCGATACCTGTTCATCTTCAGCGAGCTGCAAAATACCTTAAATACAAAAAAGGTGACTTTCCAGTAGCTGAAAAAATGGCAAATACATCTCTATCTCTACCAGTGCATGAATTTATAGATGTAAGGCACATTAACCATATGACTAAAGTTATTTTTAACTTTTTTGAAAAAAAGTATAAATAAAATTAGAAAAAAAATATTAATTACTATTTATAGTTGCAAAATTAGTAAAGAATTTTGAATCTTATTACCATCTAAATTTTATTTTTATTGAAAAAAAAACTTATAATAATATATTCATAAAACATTTAATCTGCTCAATATGAAATTAACAAACGAACAAAAGCAAGAAATTGCTGACCAACAATCACAAAAGAATGTTACAAAAAGGGTAACTTCTTCTGAGCTTGAAAAAATCCTTTACGATGCAATTCCTGTATTGGATCACGGATTTGTTCGGGTAGTTGACTACATGGGAGATGATAGTTCAATTGTACAGTCAGCTAGAGTGTCTTATGGAAAAGGAACAAAAAAAGTTTCAACGGATGAGGGTTTAATAAAATATTTAATGAGACATTGGCACTCAACTCCTTTTGAAATGTGCGAAATTAAATATCATGTAAAGCTTCCAATTTTTATAGCAAGACAATGGATAAGACACAGAACAGCAAACGTTAATGAATACTCCGCAAGATATTCAATTTTAGACAAAGAATTTTATATTCCCAATAAAGAACAGTTATCAGCCCAGTCAACAATCAACAGACAAGGCAGGGGAGATTTGATCACAGGAGATCAAGCTGATGAAGTTCTTCAAATTTTAAAAGACGATGCAACTAGGACTTATAGTAATTATGAAAAAATGCTCAACGAAAAATTTGATGGAACAATTATTGATGAAAAGAAATCTGGTTTAGCTAGAGAACTTGCAAGAATGAACTTAACTTTAAATTCCTACACTCAGTGGTATTGGAAAACAGATTTATTAAATTTATTAAACTTTTTATTTTTAAGAGCAGATAGCCATGCTCAGTATGAAATTAGAGTTTATGCAGAAGCTATGTTGGAGACTGTTAAAAAGTGGGTGCCTATTACACATTCTGCTTTCTTAGACTACAGAGTTGGAGCAATACATGTTTCTGCTAAAGGCAAATTAGTAATTCAGAAGATGATAAATGGAGAAAAGTGTGATTTAGAAAGTTCAGGTTTATCAAAAAGAGAGTGGAATGAGCTAA
>Ga0307986_10003395_pt1 | contig 11084 bp, 12 predicted proteins | sample EllFjometageno82_FD_203170 | JGI IMG/M metagenome (GOLD analysis project Ga0307986, IMG submission 203170) | Marine microbial communities from Ellis Fjord, Antarctic Ocean - #82 | ecosystem: Environmental > Aquatic > Marine > Unclassified | place: Southern Ocean | collected 2014-10-09
GAAATTCTTTTAACTTCGATGGATAAAGATGGAACAAAAAGTGGCTATGACATAGATTTATTAAAATGTGTAACAAGTAAATTAAGCATACCAGTTATAGCTTCAGGAGGCGTAGGGAATTTAGAACATTTATACGAAGGAATAAAAAAAGGAGGAGCTAGCGCTGTATTAGCTGCATCAATATTTCATTATGGGGAATTCACGATACAACAAGCAAAAGAATATTTGGCATCTAAAGATGTTCCAGTTAGGGTCAAATAATGAGTAATTTTTTATTAGAATTAGCAAAAATTATTGAGTCTAGAAAAAATGATGATGAAAAAAAATCGTATACATCTTTTTTATTATCAAAAGGATTTATAGAATGTTTAAAAAAGTTCAAAGAAGAAAGTGAAGAATTTACAGAAGCAATAAAAAATAATAATAATATTGTGCATGAGTCTGCAGATGTAATTTACCACTTTTTAGTCACGCTCGAGTCAAGAGGAATTAAATTTATAGATGTAATAAAAGAATTAGAAAAAAGAAAAGACAAATCTGGGCATGAAGAAAAAAATAATCGCTCAATATGAAATATGATAAAAATAATATTTTTGCTAAGATTCTAAGAGGAGAAATATCCTATAACAAAGTATATGAAAATAAATATGTTTTATCTTTCTACGATATAAATCCACAAAAAAAATTACATATTTTAATAATACCTAAAGGAGAATATGTTGATCTAGATCATTTCAACGCTGAAGCATCAGAGAAAGAAATATTAGAGTTTAATAAATCGATCACACACATTGTTAAGATGATGAATATCTCTAGTAGCGATGAGGGTTATCGAGTAATTATCAACGTTGGAAGAAATGGTGGGCAAGAAGTGCCCCACCTTCATTGCCATATTTTTGGTGGCGAAGAAGTTGGGAAAATGGTTGTTTAATTTCATTGTATGCCAAAAGTTCAAAGATTTTTTTTAGAGTTAAAAAAAAATAAAAAATTAAATCCACCAATAACTTTTCCCAAAAAAACTAAAATTTATTTAGATACTGAGAAAAATATTGACATAAATAAATTTTTTTATAGACAGGTAGGTAAAGATCATTTTTGGAGAGACAGACTTTTATGGTCCGATAATCAATGGAGAAAATACGTAAACAATAAAAACTTAGAAACAGGTGTTATGAAAATTAATAATAATTTAGTAGGTTTTTATGAACAAGAATTTCATGAGGATACAAATGAAATTGAGCTAATACAAATGGGCATCTTAAAGGAATACCAAGGAAAGAAACTAGGGTCCTTCTTATTGAAATATATTATTCAGAACGTACTTAGTAGAGGTGTTGAAAGGTTGTGGGTTCATACTTGCAGTCTAGACCATAAGTATGCCTTGAATAACTATTTAACTAAAGGTTTAAAAATTTTTAAAAAAGAAGAGATAGACTTTATTCTTTAGTTAATAGAAGGGATTATAAAAATTTTAGGATTAATTTTACTATTTACATGTTTAATTTTTATAGAAAAATAAATTATATTTTGCAATTTATCAACTAACTTCCAACCAAGAAGATTATAGCTATTTTTTTCAAAAAAAATTACAATTTTTTCCTTATCGTTGCTAACGTAAGTTAATTCAATCTTTTTGTTTATTTGATAATCTGAATTTTTAATTATTTCAATTAAATTATTTTTATCAAAAATTTTACTAAATACAGAATTTGAGACAGGATAAAAATAATTTTTGTTATACCTTTTTTGCTGTATTACTAATGTTTTGTCATTTATTAAAATTCTTTTTTGGACAGAATCTTCATAATCGCAACTAAGTTTATTATCAAAAGAAAGAATACAAGTTCCAATTTCTTTTTTATCGTTTGTCATTTGCTCAAAATCAAATGTTATATTATTAATAGCAATTAATCGATTTGCAATTAATTGTCTTTCATCAGCATGAAGGTTTAACGCTAAATTAAGAAATATAAACAAGAGTATAAAAAATTTATCGAACAATATTTATAAAACCTCTCTTTTACCGACATGATTTGCTTTACTAACAACACCTTTCTCTTCCATCATATCTATAATTCTTGCAGCACGATTATAACCAATCTGTAACTTTCGCTGTAGAAAGCTCGTCGATGCTTTACCTTCTGATTTTATAATATCTAATGCTTGGTTATATAACGCATCTGTATCAACGTCTTGTGTAATTTCACCACTATCATTTGTATCAACTTTAGTTATTTCGTCAATATAGTCAGGTTCACCTTGAGCTCTAAGAACATTTGTAATTTTTTCAATTTCTTTTTCCGAAACATAAGGACCGTGAATACGAATTATTCTATTAGCAGAAGACATAAAGAGCATATCACCATTTCCTAATAATTGCTCCGACCCTTGTTCTCCCAAGATAGTTCTACTATCAATTTTTGAACTTACTCTAAAAGATATTCTTGTTGGAAAATTTGCTTTAATTGTACCTGTAATAACATCTACGCTTGGTCTTTGCGTTGCCATGATTATATGAATACCCGCAGCCCTAGCCATTTGTGAAAGTTTTTGAATATAATTTTCTATTTCCTTGCCGGCAACAAGCATTAGGTCCGACATTTCGTCTACAACGACAACAATATATGGCATTTTAAGTTTATGTTTTGCGTTGTATCCATCTATATTCCTAACACCTTCTTTACTCATTAATTTGTATCTACTATTCATTTCTTTTACAGTCCAACCTAGGGCAGTTGCTGCTTTTTTTGAATCTGTAATAACAGGCGTTAATAAATGAGGAATTCCTTCATAAGCAGAAAGTTCTAACATTTTAGGGTCAATTAAAATAAATTTACATAAGTCTGGGCTTAATTTGTAAAGTAAAGAAACTATAATTGTATTGATACAAACAGACTTACCTGAGCCTGTTGTACCCGCTATCAATAAATGTGGCATTGCTGTTAAATCACCAACAATTGGCATACCAGAAATACTTTTCCCTAAAGATATAGGTAGGTTAATTTCTTTCTTTTGAAATCTTTCATTAGAAACTATCTCTCTCAAATAAACGCTTTCCCTTGATTCATTTGGTATCTCTATTCCAACAGTATTCTTACCAGGTATAATGGAAACCCTTGCTGAGGTCGAACTAGTATTCCGTGCTAAGTCATCAGATAGATTAATAATTTTAGAAACTTTTACTCCTGGGGCAGGTTCAAATTCATATAAACTAACTACTGGTCCATTATTAATTTTAGTTATTTTGCCATCAATACCAAAATCCATTAATATTTTCTCTATAAATTTTCCGTCCGGTCTATTTTTTGACTGATCTAACAAATTAATTTTAGAAGGATTTTTTTCTAATAAATCTACAGAGGGAAGTTTAAAGTTTTTAAAGTCAGGAAGCTTTGCATCTTTGTTTACAGAATTTCTAATTTTTTCAAAAGAAAAAACTTGTTGAGGTGTATCAATTATTTGACTCTCTTCTAATAAATTATTAGAACTATCGTCAAGATTTTTAGATTGTATATTAAGATCTTTTTTTTCAAATATTAATAAAATTTTTTTTATAAATATTAAAAAATATTTTAAGTTAATGTTAGATGCTAATATAAAAAAAAATAAACTTAATATAATAAAAACAAAGCTAATGTATTCATTGTTTAGATTTGGTAAAACACCTAAGATATTGTTGTATAGAATATGCCCAACAAATCCTGAGTTTCCATTGTCAATTAACCAAAAAGAGTTATTAAATTTTATGTAGATAAAAATGCAAGCAGATGCAATGTATAGAATCATAAAAAAAATTTTAATCTGAATTCTATTAATTTTTTTTTTTGTAATTAAACTAATGCCCCAAATTATAAGTGTAATTAAAAATAAAAAAGCTGCTAAACCAAAACTTTGCAACAAGAAATCAGCAGTTCTTCCACCATAAATACCCAGCCAATTATTAATAGTCACATTTACAGCACCATGTACTAAAGAAGGATCATTCGGTGAATATGAAAAAAAGGATACCCCTAACAATAAAGCTGTAAAAACTAGGATTAAACCCACTAATTCAATGGTTCTTTTCTTTAAAAAATCTGTAATATTTTTATAAATCATTATTCATTTAACGAATCATTTAGTCTACTTTGTATCATTTTTATTAAATTGATAAAATTTTAAAACATGAAAGCACAGAAGATTTGTATTATTGGTGACGGTTTAGCAGGCGTTTCTACGGCTGTAATTTTGAGTCAAGAAAATATTCAGATTGATTTATACGCAGGCAATAACAAAAAAAATAATTTAAAAAGTGATAGTCGAACAACAGCGATATCAGAAAGTAGTTATCAGTTTATAAAGCAAAAGTTCAATATTAAAAAAAGCGATATTTTTTGGGATTGTAAAGAAATTAATTTATTTTTTGAAGATAAAAAAAAAATAAAAAATTTTTTAAACTTCAAAGAGAGAAAAAAAAAACTTATGTATATTTTTCAAAATAAAAATTTGAAAAAAAAATTAGATAAAAGTATCTTAAGAAAAAAAAATATAAAATTAATAAAAAAAAATATTTCAGATATTGACTACAGAGACGGGTCTATATTAATAAAAAAAAAAAAGTTTTTTTACGATTTAATAATTTTAAGCACTGGTAGTTATTCTAAACTATATAATAAAATTACTGAGGGTAGGGCAATTGAAAAAAATTATAATGAATTGGCTTTAACAACAATAATTAAACATAATTCAAAAATAGATAAAGTAAGTCAATTTTTTTTAGAAGAAGGACCGCTAGCAATTCTACCTATTAACAAGAATACATTCTCTCTAGTTTGGAGTGTTAGTACATCTTTTTTTAACAATAATAAAAAATTTTTAAAACAAATCATAAAAAATAAAATCAAAGTTTTACTCAATAATCTAAAAATTAAAAATATTGATAATATACAATCATTTCCGATTAAGTTGAGTCTAAAGAATAAATATTTTAAAAAAAATATTCTAATTCTAGGTGATGGATTACATTCCGTGCATCCGATGGCGGGTCAAGGTTTTAATTTAGTTCTGAGAGATATAAAAAAATTAACCGATCTAATGTCGAAGACTTTAAAACTTGGTTTATTGTTTAATAATACATTTTTGTTAAAAGACTTTTATGAGGCCAGAAAAACAGAAAATACAATTATAGGATTAGGAATAAATTTAACTAGCGTATTTTTTAAAGATAATAAATTTCTCTCGCCCATGCGAAGAGTAATATTAAGTAATATTAATAATTTTAAATTTATTAAAAAACTTAGTCAAAGAATATCTGACAAAGGTATTTCGATCTAACTATTGTATAGTTATATCATCAACCGAATCTTGGTATAAATAGAATTCAACTATTTCAGATAACGTTTTTACCTTTGATTGAATATTTACAGATTCTAAAATTGTTTGTTTTTCTTCATTTGAAATAGGGGATATCATAGCCAAGGTATTTATTCTTTGATTTTGATCCAGCTTATCGAACTCTTTCCAGTTAAGTAATAAACCATTTTTTTTGAAAAAAATTTTAATTTTTTGGGATAACTCGTTAATTTTTTCTATCTTTTTTGACTGATCTTCTTCCTTATCTATATCTATATTAAATTTAGTATAGGAAACTTCAAATTCTCTATAATTTTTGTCATTATTTATTTCTGCCTTAATCTCAAAACGCGTAACACCCATTAAATTTATCAATATCCTGCCATCTTGAGATTTTTTATACTCTGTAACCTTACCCAGACAACCTACCGAGTATACTTCCGAGCCTATTTTTTTTTGTTGAATCATACCCATATATTTATTTAATTTCATACAGTCATTTACTAAATTTAAATATCTTGGTTCAAAAATGTTTAGCGGAAGATTAGTTCTAGGAAAGTAAATAACACCATTTAGAGGAAATACTGGAATAATGTTAGGTAACTTTAGTTTCATAATTACTCAGAAGTGAATTAAAATTGAAACAATCCTAGAGACAATTTTATTTAACAATCTTTTTATGTTATTATAGTAAAGCATTCAACATATCAAAGATAATTTAGTATTATAAGTAAAAAAGTTAAAATTAACCTTGCTCGACACAGTAAAGTTACAAACCTCTCAAACGATAACATCTCATCTTGTAATCTCTTTTCTATCCAGATAAGTTGTCTAAAGAATTTAATTGCGGGCATAGCTCAGTGGTAGAGCGTCTCGTTGCCAACGAGAAGGTCGAGGGTTCGAATCCCTTTGCCCGCTCCATTAGAAATATGGAAAAACTTTATAAAAAGAAATGTGTAGCATGTGATGGAAACACCCTTCCATTTGATGCAAGTGAGATACACAAATACTTAAAAAAAATAGATGGTTGGGAAGTTAAAAATAGCAATCAAAAGAGCTACTATTTAGAAAAAGAATTTAAATTTCAAAATTTTTTGGAAAGCCAGAAGTTTATAAACAAAGTGAGTTCAATTGCAGAACAAGAAGGACACCATCCAGATATTTTTTTTGGTTGGGGGTATGCAAAAATCAAAATTCTTACACATGCCATTATGGGTTTAGCAGAGAGTGATTTTGTGTTAGCTGCTAAAATCGATCAGATCTAATCAGTGATTAAAATGTCTGATGTTAGTGAAGATCATCTTTATTTTGGCTTTATTAGCAACCCTTATAACCTCTTGGTCTCTAATAGAACCACCTGGTTGAACAATAATTTTTACACCAGCATCAATTAATGATTTTATACCATCGGCAAAAGGAAAAAATGCATCAGAAGCAGCAATGGAGTTTTTTATCTTATTTTTTGAAAATTTTTTTGCTTTTAGAACAGCTATTTTGCAGCTATCAAGTCGGCTTGGTTGCCCCGCACCAATTCCAATAGTTGAAAAATTATTAGTTAAAACAATTGCGTTTGACTTAACGTATTTAGAAATATTAAATGCAAATTCTATTTCTTTTAATTCATTTTTAGTTGGTTTATATTTGGTAACAAATTTTAAGTCTTTCCTATTAAAAATTAATCTATCTTTATCCTGAATCAAAAAAGAACCATTAAAATTTTTTAAAATAGTTTTATTTTTTTGTTTATATTTTGAGATATCGATAATCCTTAAATTTTTCTTATTTTTAAGCACTTTAAGAGCATCTTTTTCAAAACCCCTGGCTAAAATTACTTCTAAAAAATTTTTATTAATTTCCTCTGCAATCATTTTATTAATTTTAAAATTACAAGCTATAATTCCCCCAAAAGCACTTACAGGATCGGACGCATAAGCATTTTTAAAAGAAAAGAGAGCAGATTTATTTGTAGAAACGCCACAAGGGTTACTGTGCTTAACAATAACTGTTGATGGACTTTTTTCTAAAGAAAGTAGTATTTCTAAGGAAGCAAAGATATCGTTATAATTATTATAGCTGAGCTCTTTACCATTTAACTGATTTAACCCAAGTTCTTTGTCATTGTAGCTACTTACATAAAGGGAGCTTTTTTGATGGGGATTTTCCCCATACCTTAATTCTTTAAGTTTTCTGCCAAAAATAGTTTTCCTTTCAGGAAATTTTATGTTTAGTTTTTGGTTAAACCAATTCGCTATCATCGCGTCATAGTAAGCAGTCAGACCAAAAGCTTTACTTGACATATATTCTCTAAAATTTAGACAACTTTTGCCTTTATTCTTTTCAATTTCATTTATTAAATCTAAATAATCGTCTTTATTTGTTATAATTAAAACATTCTTAAAATTTTTAGCTGCTGATCTGACCATAGTTGGTCCACCAATATCAATATTTTCTATAATTTCTTTATTACTCTTAGAACTAGTTACTATTTTTTGAAATGGGTAAAAGTTAACAATAATCAAATCAATTGAAGGAAACTTTTGTTTACGCATCTCTGCAGAATGCTTCTTATTTGATCGATCGTGAAGAATACCGGCATGAATTTTGGGGTGTAGTGTTTTTACACGCCCATTCAACATTTCTTTGAACCCTGTATAAGAAGAAACTTCTGTGCACGGATATCCGAGTTTTGTAATTGAATCATAGGTGCCACCAGAACTTATAATTTTGATTTTATATTTATTTAGTATTTTTAGTACACTTGGGAGGCCTGTTTTATCCGAGACAGATATTAATGCTGTTTTTATTTTTTGTTGCATAATTAACTATTTTTTTTTAATTCCCAGTGAATATTTTTATTTTCTTTACTTTTAAGTGTACCTGAAACAGTTATGCAAAAATTATTAATTATGTGATTTCTACCTAAAAATATACTTTTTTCCAAAGATATGTTTTCATTTTTCGCTGTAAATATTAACGATTTTTTCTTTTCTACCTGAATTAATACCGAGTTATTATCCATTGTTTGTACTGCACTAATACCAGGATAGAGATGGAACCTAACACTATATGTATTTAATGATCCTTTGTAATCGTCTATAGCAATTAAGTTATCCTCCCCTGATAAATTACCATTTTTTTTATTTATTTTAATCTTTCGTTCATGAACATAATTAAAGTCATTCTTATAAGCATTATGCTTAGCAGATACGAGGATAGAATTTATATCTTCCTTAGTTTCAAAATCAAAAACTTTAAAAGACGAAATAATTGATGTGCTAAAAGTTTTATTAATCAAATTATTTCTTTCAAATCTTACTACCGAAGAATCATTTAAACATAAAGTTGATTGTGCCGATGTAAACTTGCTAATCAGTTCCGCCTTTTTTGATATTTTATTACCAAAACCGCAATTAGTTATTATCTTATGATCATCAAGAAAATATTCAAAAGATAGTGGTCCAGATTGGTAAGTGCTTGAGTCTTCTTTTTTAGGAGGAGAACCAACATCAAAGAAAAGTAAAAATTTTCTACCTTTGACAATATTAATTTGATTAACATTATTTTTTTTATATTTTGCTTTGTAATCTAAGCCCGATAAGTATTCCACATAGGAGCGCATCTTAAATTCACAAGCACCATTAAATAGAGGACTTTTGTTGTTTGGAGTTATTATGGAATATACAGATTCTACTAATTTATCCACTATATCCTCTAAATAATCAGGAACATATTCTTGGGCATCCTGGCAACACTCTTTAATTAAAATCAAAAACTTTGAAGATTGAACAAGGTCATAAATATTTCTATTCGCCAAACACCCGTTAATGTCAAAATAATCTTTAATAATATTCTCTAATAATTTAATGCCAAGTTCAAAATTTTTATTATACTCTTTAAAAACGAGTCCCGATAAAATGATTGCAGAAATAATTTCAATTTTCTTTATAGGATTATTTTCATAATTTAGATTATTTTTTAAATGATTAACTTGAGTAATAATAGATTTAAAAAAGTTATCTCTAAAAGACCTATCCGCATTATTTAAAATAATATCTGCATTAAGAATCCACGCTAAAATTCTTTTACTAATTTTTTGATTTTGCCAATTTTTTTTCGTGTACTGATTATTATTTTTTATCCAAATATCAATAATTTTTTGTATTACCAGGCCATCATTCTTCCTATCAATTAAATTTAACCAAAAAAAACTATTAAGATTTTCCTCCTCCTCGTTGTTAACGTGATCAGTCCAAAACGTATTAATAGTGATCTGAGAAAGTTTAAATGTAAAAATTTTCTGATTAACAAAAGAAGAAAGTAAAAATGGATTTGGATAAAAATATAATTGTTCAGGTAATTTAGTTTTTAAGGATTTATTATAATAATTAGTTGAAAAATAAATTTCTTTTAAAAACTGAAATAGAATAATTTTTACCGCCAGAAAGTAAAAATAAACAGCCCTAAAATTAAACATTAATTAAATCTAAGTAATTTAATATTCTTTTTTAGGTCTCCGTTATTTTCTTTAAAAATTGTTGAGCCAGAAACAAGAATATTTGCTCCATAGTCTTTTGCTTTTTTACTATTACTAAAATTAATACCACCATCAATTTCTATATCTATATTAAGCTTTTTCGTATTGACGATATTCCTTAGCATCTTCATTTTGTCTAAGACCTCAGGCATAAATTTTTGACCACCAAAACCTGGATTTACACTCATAATTAAAATTAAATCAATTTGATCTAGATAATTTTCAATTAAATTAGATGGTGACTCAGGCTTTAATGATACACCAACTTTTTTTCCAAAACTTTTAATCAATTTAATAGTTTCTGATAGATTTTTTGATGCCTCTGGATGAAAAGTAATAATATCAGCACCAGCTTCCGCAAAATCTTTAACAAAATTATCTACGGGAGAAATCATTAAATGAACATCAAAAATAAGTTTAGTTACAGGCCTTAGTCTCTTAATAACCTCAGGCCCGATTGTTATATTTGGAACAAAATGACCATCCATTACATCAATATGAATATAGTCTGCGCCTGCTTTTTCAAGAGCAATTATCTCTTCGCCTAATTTACTGAAGTCAGCAGAAAGAATAGAAGGTGATATTTTAATTAATGAGCTCATATTTATATATATATTTTAAACTTTAATGATGTCAAAAAAAAAGTTTGTTAATAAAATAAGCGGTAAAGTTGCTTAGAAAAATCGCTTTCTAAAGGAAATGCAAGCATACCCCATACATCATAACCTAATAAATATGGCATGGCATAAAATCTAAAAAGGTAAAAAAACCAAGCTACGTAAAGCGCAATAAATCCACCAAATAAAAAACTAGGAGTTATAAATTTAAATAAATTTATTATTGGGTTTGTATATTTTACAAAAACCCTCATAAAAAAAAACGTGGAGTCTTCTCTTTGAAAAATGTTCATAAAAGCTCGACCAATTAAAGTCCACATAATCATGCCAAGAATATAGTCAAGAACAATTATCCAAGTAGGTATCATAAATCTAAGATATCATTATTTAGGCAAAAAAAAAGGGGCGAAATTTTCGCCCCTTTAATTTTTATAGTTTATTACTAGTGTTGTTTGCCCAAGATAGGTTTGCCTGTAGGTACTCTACAGTCATCAACCATTTTTTGAGTAGCAGCATCTGGTTCTTTAGTCATTAAACTAACCACAACCATTGTTACTAAACAAATTGGAGCACCGATCATTCCAAATCTTAAATGATCTATG
>Ga0307986_10003396_pt1 | contig 11084 bp, 12 predicted proteins | sample EllFjometageno82_FD_203170 | JGI IMG/M metagenome (GOLD analysis project Ga0307986, IMG submission 203170) | Marine microbial communities from Ellis Fjord, Antarctic Ocean - #82 | ecosystem: Environmental > Aquatic > Marine > Unclassified | place: Southern Ocean | collected 2014-10-09
TCATGAGGTGTTTTTAGCAAAATATCTACGATTTGCAACACTAGAATTAGTAGGATGGAAATTAATTAAATTTTCTATCCCACTAATTTACGATTTAGGAAATGTTTAGGCTTTCTGCAATTTTACTGCTGAAGGACCTTTGTCTCCATTCTCAACTTCGAAAGTTAACTCATCACCTTCGTTCAAGCTACCTAAGCCTGAATCTGCTACAGCTGAAGAATGAACGAACACGTCTTTTTCTTTGTCATCTCTTTCAATAAAACCATAACCTTTAGTGCCATTGAACCATTTTACTTTACCTTTTAGTGTACTCATATTGTTTTGTTTTTCCTTGTTTGTTGTTTATTTACGCAAATAAAAGTTTAAATGCGCAAGTCATAGTTAACGGGATAAAACTAAGTTGCTTAAGTTCACGTCCCGATAATTTTGAATTTTGAAATAAGATTTAGATTTTCTGCAATTTTACTGCTGAAGGACCTTTGTCTCCATTCTCAACTTCGAAATTTAACTCGTCACCTTCGTTTAAAAATTTTAAACCGGCTTCTCTAACAGCTGATGAATGTACGAACACGTCTTTTTCTTTATCATCTCTTTCAATGAAGCCATAGCCTTTGGTGCCATTGAACCATTTTACTTTACCTTTTAGTGTACTCATATTGTTTTACTTATCCTTATTTATTATTAACTTTAATTAGTAAAATCTACTAACTGGGTTTCTTTAATAGATTTGGCTCTGATATGTCAAGAAATGTTTGATCAGTACATGTAATTATTTTACTGATTGTCTTTTATACAACAGCGAAAAGCGTAATTAGGACAAGCAAAAATGCCAACAAACCATAATAGGAATACTGATTTTTAGTAAATGATCTTTTTGCCTTGCTTATAAACGACTCTTGGTACCGAAGGCTTTGATCGTTAATGTTAGCTGACTTAACAAATCCTCCATCTCTTCCTATCTTTAAAAACTTTGTTTTTCTTTGGTCGTAAATTTCATCACTAGACAAATTTTCAAAGTATTTCAAATTTTTTAGTATTGAATGCTTAACGTTTTGTGCCATAGTTTCTTGATCACGATGAGCTCCACCTAAAGGTTCGCTAATGATCTCATCTATTATTCCAAGTCCTAACAAATCTTTTGCTGTAAGTTTCATTGCTTCAGCTGCTTGAAGTGATTTACTTGGGTCTCTCCATAATATTGATGCACATCCTTCTGGTGAGATAACAGAATAAATTGAATTATCTAACATGATAACTTTATTCGATGATGCAAGCGCAATCGCTCCGCCTGAGCCACCCTCTCCTATAATAATGGAAATATTTGGGACTTTTAGTGACATACAACACTCTATTGATTTTGCAATAGCAGAAGCTTGACCTCTTTGCTCCGCGCCTATTCCTGGATAAGCTCCAGGGGTGTCTATAAAGGTTACAATTGGTATTTGAAATCGATTTGCTAATTGCATAAGTCGAATACATTTTCGATAACCTTCAGGGCGCATCATGCCAAAATTTTTTTCAATACGACTCGTAAGATCCTCTCCTTTTTCTTGACCAATAACTAACACTGACTTGTTGTCAATTAGACCAAATCCAGCAGTAACAGCTTTGTCCTCACCAAAAAGCCTATCTCCTGACAAAGGAGTAAAACTTGAAAATATTTTATTGATATAAAAATTTGCTTTTGGCCTATCTTCGTGTCGCGCTACTAAAGTTTTTTGCCAACTGTTTAGGCTCGCATAAGTCATTCTTAACTTTTCACTAATTTCTTCTTCTGTTTTTACAATTTTTTGCGTATCTACTTCTGATATACCTTCTGAACCAAAAGGATTTTTTAAATTTTCTATATCTGTCTCTAATATTTTGATTTCTTTTTCAAACTCAAGATAATTTTTCATAATACTTTAAATAATATTATTATAATGATCTTTTTAATAGATTTCAATTAAATCTATAAAATAGCTTATATATAAATAGTTTTAATTATTTGACTTTAATTCAAGCTTAGGTCAAATTTAATAAAAATACGGGAGAGACTATTTTATTATAGTGCCGAAAGAGCAAACTCTAGAAAACTCTCAGGTAAAAGGAACATAAAAAGTAAATTCTGGAAAGAGATAAAATCTCACCGACGGATTAAAGCTCTCTACTACCTATGCAAATGGAGGAAAAAATTGGTGCTTATGAATAAAATTAAAAAAGGAAATTTATCAATAAGTTCAACTTTGCTTGATTTTATTAATCAAGAAGTTATTCCTGGAACCGATATTACAAATGAGAATTTTTGGAATAAATTTGATTTAGCTGTTCATGAGCTGGCCCCTATCAATAAAAAGTTAATAGAAACGAGAGAAAATATTCAAAAAAAAATTGATGAGTGGCACATTGCTAATAAAGGCAAAAAAATAATTAAAGTTGAATACATTAAATTTCTTAAATCTATTAATTATATTGTTGAAGAAAAAGAAGATTTTCAAATATCTACTCAAAATGTAGATGAAGAAATAGCTAATATTGCAGGTCCTCAGCTTGTGGTGCCAATAGATAATGCTAGATATGCCCTAAATGCTGCAAACGCTCGTTGGGGTAGTTTATATGATGCACTTTACGGAACTGATGTTATCCCTGAAGCTCATGGTGCTACTAAAAGTGGTTCGTATAATCCTGTCCGAGGGAAGGAAGTAATTGAATATACAAAGAATTTTTTAGATAAAAATTTTCCTTTAGATAATGATAGCTGGAAGAATATTTCAAAAATTTCAATAAATAATCTTAATCTAAAAAATAAATACCAGTTATTAGGCTACAAAGGATCTAAAGATAACCCTACTTCACTATTATTAAAAAATAACAATCTACATGTTGATATTATTATCGATGCTAAAAGTAAAATTGGTAGCACGGATAACGCGAACATAAGCGATGTTATTATAGAATCAGCTGTTTCAACAATTGTAGATAACGAGGACTCTGTTGCAGCAGTTGATGCCGAAGATAAAGTCAAATGTTATAGAAATTGGCTTGGGATTATGAAGGGCAATTTACAAACTGAAATAGAGAAAAATGGAAAAAATTTTACAAGAAAATTAAATCCAGATAGAACTTATGAAGGTATTAATGGTGGAAAATTAAAACTTCATGGAAGAGCTTTGCTTTTAAACCGAAATGTTGGTCATCTCATGACCAATCCAGCAATTGTTTTAAAAGATGGATCGGAAATTCCAGAGGGTATTATGGATGCTTTTATCTGTGTCTTATGTGCAAAACATGATTTTAAAAATAAAATAAATTCGAGAACTGGTTCTGTTTACATTGTAAAGCCTAAAATGCACGGACCTGAAGAAGTTGCTTTTACTAATACTATTTTTAACAAGGTGGAAGATGTTTTGGAATTAAAAAGAAATACGATCAAAGTTGGTATTATGGATGAGGAAAGAAGAACTACTATTAATTTAAAAGAATGTATTCGCGCGGTCAAAGAAAGAATAGTTTTTATTAATACTGGATTTTTAGATCGTACCGGCGATGAGATGCATACATCTTTTGAAGCTGGACCTATGATTTTTAAAGGTGATATGAAAAAATCCGTGTGGTTGAAAAGTTATGAAGATTGGAATGTAGATATTGGACTGGCGTGTGGATTCTCTGGTAAAGCTCAAATAGGCAAAGGGATGTGGGCTATGCCTGATCGAATGTTGGATATGATGACGCAAAAAATTAGTCACCCATCCGCAGGGGCTAATTGCGCCTGGGTACCTTCACCGACAGCTGCAACACTTCATGCCACTCACTACCACCAGGTAGATGTGTTTAAAAAACAAAAGGAAATAAAATCAAGACTTAGAGCAAAAGTAGAAAATATTTTGTCAATTCCAGTGGCAGATAGACCTAATTGGTCAGTAGAAGATGTTAATAAAGAATTAGAAAATAACGCCCAAGGAATTTTAGGTTATGTTGTTAGATGGATAAATCAAGGAGTGGGCTGTTCCAAAGTTCCAGATTTTAACAATATAGGTTTAATGGAAGATAGAGCAACACTACGAATATCATCTCAGCATATGGCTAATTGGTTGCATCATAATATTTGTAGTAAAGATCAGATTATGACTGTTATGAAAAAAATGGCAGTGATTGTTGATAAACAAAATAGTAATGACAAAAAATATGAACCTATGTCAGATAACTTTGAAAAATCTATAGCTTTTCTTACAGCTTGTGATTTAGTGTTTAAAGGCCGTGTTCAACCATCTGGATATACAGAACCATTACTTCATAGACGAAGATTAGAGAAAAAAAATTAAAGATTCATAAAAGTTTTAATTCCATCGAGAATATATTGAATGCTTAAGCCGGCTAAAACAATCGCTACTATCCTCGAAAATATACTTATAATTCTTTTGTTAATTATTTTTTCTGATTTTGCAGCAATAAATAAAATAATAAAAGTTACTATTGTTGCGGCAATCAAAGCAAGCATCCCAATAGCCTGTTTTGTAAGATCATTTCCTGTTGCACTTACTGAGACGATAACGGAGGTAATTGCAGCAGGCCCCGCAAGCAAAGGTGTTGCTAGTGGAAAAATACTGAGCTTGTCAGATGTAAAATTAGTGTTTTCTTCTTTTCTTTGATGTCGCTTATCAAAAAGCATTTCTAAAGCAATAATAAATAAAATAATTCCTCCAGCAATAGTAAAAGCAGGAAAAGATATGTTCAGGTAAGCTAAAATACTATTGCCCAATAATCCAAAAAATAACAAAATAAGTGTGGCTATAAATGTTCCATGAAGAGCTGTTTTTATTTTTTCTTTTGTATCAAGGTGTTCTGTTACTACTAAAAATATAGGTGTGCTACCAATAGGGTCAATAACTATAAAATAAAAAATAAAAGTTTTGAGAAAAAGTTCAATCATAAAAAATCAATTATTCACTTGTTACAGGAACTCTATTTTTAAAAGCAGAATGTAAGGTTCCGTCATCTAGTTGCTCGATTTCACCACCTACTGGTAGGCCTTGCGCAAGTTTTGTAATTATAATTTTACCATTTTTAATTGCATCCTCAATGTAATGAGCTGTAGTTTGCCCCTCAATAGTAGCACTTGTTGCAATAATAACTTCTTTAAGGCTATTTTTTTTTACTCTTTTTACTAAAGAATCTATTAATAAATTTTTTTGCTCATAGTTTTCATTTGAACTTAAAGTTCCACCAAGAATATGAAAATGGCCTTTGTAAATATTTGAAGACTCAATAGCCCACATGTCAGCTAAATTTTCTACTACACATATCTTATCGAAAGTATTTTCGCCCTCGCACACACAGACCCGATCTATGATTTTTAGATTCCCACAATTCAAACATCTCACAATATTTTTATAAACTTTAGCTAATGACTGAGCTAAAGGTTTAACCATACTTTCCTTATTATTAATTAATTTTAAGATTATTCTCTTTGCTGATTTAGGACCTAGGCCAGGTAATTTTGCAAAAAGTTTGATTAACTCATCTATTGCTGGAATTTGATTGTCCATTTAAAATTTAAGATCAAACGGTAAATTCATTCCACCCGTTGCTTTTGATAGTTCATCCGAAGATTTTTTTTTCAAATTTTCTTTTGCGTTATTATAAGCTGCTATGATTAAGTCATTAATAATTTCTTGTGACTCTTTTTTAGCTTCTTCGCTTATATTGATAGCTTTAATTTCATAATCACCAGTAAGAGTAACTTTAACTAGGTTTCCGCCTGCCTCTCCCTCAACTTCAATATTTTTAATGGCATCCTGGGCTTCTTTCATTTTGACTTGCATAGCTTTTGCTTTGGAGAGCATATCTGTAAAGTCAGGCATCATTATCCTCTGTAACATCTACAAGTTTTGCATCTGGAAAAGCGGCTGTAAAATCTTTTACTAATTGACTATTCATTTCTTTGGCTAGTTTTTCTTTTCTATTAGTAAGATTTTTTTCATAAACGGTCTCTTCTCCCTGTTCCTTGCTAAGAGAGATAATCCACCTTTGACCTGTCCATTTTAATAATCTCTCAGTTAAAATTTTAATAAAATTTTTATTGAGTCTTTCATTAAAGGTAATGTTTATTTTACCAGGTGTAAAACTTACAATCTTTACGTTTCTCTCTAAGTCATATTTAAGCTCAACTTCTTTTTCTTTAGATGCAGCTTTAACTAAATCTTCGAAAGTTTTAATTGATAAAGCATTCGATGACTCAGACTTAATTTCGATGTTCTTTGTCGGTTGAGGCTTAATTTGATCTGTGCTTTTAAGCTGATTTTTATAAACACTCTTTATCTTTTTTTCATCTTGTTCGTCGCTATTTGGTATTAAAGTTTTTTTTGTTTCAATAGACTCTCCGTTTGAATGAGATTCTGAAGATACTTCTTGTTTTTGATCTACTTTATTGAGGTGCATTAATTGCATAACGTACATTTGTAAAGTTAAGTTTTCATTTCCTACAATTCTCAGGTCATCTATAGTTTTGATTGTAAGCTGCCAAAATAATCCTAAATCTTGTGAGTCTAAATTTTTAGAATACTCATTAATAAGCTTAGTTTCAGATTCTGATATCATCAAATCTTTTTCGATTGGCCCTAAATTTATTCTTCTATTAAATAGATAAAGAATTTCCAAAATATCGTTAAGAAAATTTTTTGCATCTAAACCATTATTAATCATTTCTTTTAAGTGATTAACTGCTTCTGTTTGATTGCCAGATAATATTTCTTTAAAAAGTAAAATTAATTTACTTCTATCTGCAAGTCCTAACATTTGTCTTATGTCTTGATCTTGAATTTCCTTATTGTGAATACTTTGACTAACTAAAGCTCGATCAAGCAAAGAAATAGCATCGCGGACTGAGCCCTCGGAAGCTCTAGAAATAAGTTGGAGGGCGTTATCAGAAATACTTCCATTTTCTTTTTTTACTATGCTTTTAAGGTGTAAAAATAATTTTTCTAAATTAACTCTTTTTAAGTCAAATCTTTGGCATCTTGATAAAATTGTTACTGGAATTTTTCTAACCTCTGTTGTTGCTAAAATAAATTTCAATCTAGGAGGTGGTTCCTCTAATGTTTTTAATAATCCATTAAAAGCTTGTTTAGATAACATATGCACTTCATCAATAATAAATATTTTAAACTTAGCACTAGAAGGACTGTATTTAGCATTTTCAATAAGTTCTCTAATATCGTCGATACCTGTTTTAGATGCGGCATCCATTTCCAAAATATCTATATGATTGGAATTAACTATTTCTATACAAGAATTACAGAATTTCTCTGAAGAGCAATTTACTTCTTTCTCTGAATTTTTTAAGCAATTTAAAGATTTTGCTATTAATCTAGCGGTTGTTGTTTTTCCAACTCCTCTTATGCCGGTTAATAAATAAGCGTTGGGAGTCTTGCCGAGTTTAATGGCATTAGTAATAGTTTGCGCCATCACTTCTTGACCAATAAGGTCTTTAAATTCTTGAGGTCTATATTTTAAGGCTAAAATTTTATTATTTATCATTATATTTTTAGAGGCAGGCAACAACCTGAAAAAATTTCACTACGGCTGCTTCTTTTCAGACCTGACCGGGTTTATGAAATATTCACCTGATGCCAACCTCAGAATGATTATATCAAGATCAATTTGATTACTACAAGACTAGATTAGGAATTTTGTGGACTATTTATGCCTAAATTTTGAGGCTTCATAAACACCTAGAATATCTAAACTCTCAGTGTGAAAACCAAGCTCTTCTAAGCTTTTTTGAACGGGTTTTTCATCAATATGACCCTCAATATCTAAATAAAAATTGGTTTGATCAAATGTATTTTTGACGGAAAAACTTTCTAACTTTGTTAAATTAATTTGATTAGTAGCAAAACCACCTAGAGATTTATACAAGGCGGAAGGTTCACTTTTTAATCTAAAAATACAAGTTGTGATATATTTTTTATTTTTTTCGTATTCTAGCTGTTTCACATTTTTGCCCATAATTAAGAAACGAGTAACATTACCATTTTCATCTTCAACATTTTTTTCTAATATTTTTAAATTATAAATTTTAGATGCCAATTCTGAAGCAATTGCAGCAATAGAATGATCTTTGCTTTTTGTTAAATCCTTAGCAGACCCTGCGGTATCAGCAGAAATAATAGATTTAAATTTATGTTTTTTTATAATATTTTGGCATTGTCCTATGGCTTGAGCATGACTTCTTACATATTTAATATCTTTGAGTTCTGCTTCTTTTTTGCACAATAAACAATGTTCAACATTTTGAAAATGTTCGCCGTAAATTTGAAGTTTATACTTTGGTAATAAATAATGAATATCAGCAACTCTACCTGCTAATGAATTTTCTAAAGGAATGATTGCTTTAATATCTTCGTCCTCAAAAGCCATTTTAAAAGTTTCTTCAAAAGTTGCACAGTTTTTAATTTCAGCATCTTTGTAAATTGTTTGACTGGCAATATGCGAATAGGCACCTTTTTCTCCCTGAAAAGCTACTTTAATTTTACTCATTTAATTTTCCATTATTTTTTTTATCGCTTGTAAATCTGAATCAGTGTCTACGCTTAAAGGACATGAATCAATGTAGCCTACATCGATTTTCATTTCATTTTCAATTGCTCTCATTTGTTCAAGTTTTCTTTTTTTTTCAAGCTTGCTTCTTTTTAAACCTACATATCTTATTAAAGCTTTATTAGTAAAGGCGTAAATTCCTACATGATGGTACGTTGATTTACTTAAAGGTTTGTTGGAAGTCCTAAAAAAGTCTAAAGCTTTAGAAAAATTTTTATTTTCAATCTCACGATTAGCAAGAACTTTAACAACATTGGGATCTTTTTCTTCCTGCTCGTTTTCAATATTAGATGCTAAAGTAGCAATATCACATAAATTTTTTTCCATATGTGCAGCTAAATCTTTTATTGAGTCGGAATCTAAATTTGGCATATCTCCCTGAAAGTTAATTATAACTTCAGGTTTAGATTTTAGTGTATTTTCAAAAACTTCAAAAACTCGATCAGTACCTGTTTGATGTTTATCGCTTGTTAAAATAGCTTGTCCGTTATGAGTTTTAACTAGATTTAAAATTTCTTCGTCTGGGGTTGCCACAAGAACTTCTCCAACATTTGATTTTTTTGCAATATCATAAACATGCAGAATCATTTCTTTATTTTTTATAAGTTTTAAGGGTTTATTAGGCAATCGTTCTGCGCTTAATCTTGATGGTATTATGATTGCAATTTTTTTCATAGTTATGCGTCTCTAGGACGCAAATAAATTGACTAAATTTTAAGTTTTTTTAATAAAGCCGTGTTATACGTCAAAGAGTAATTACCAAATTTATGGATAGTTTTGAATTAAATAAAGTTATAGGTGCCGTTATAATGACTGCCTTAATTGTCATAGGGATCAATAAGCTATCAGATGCAATTTTTCACGTAGAAAAGCCAAAACAATCAGCCTACAAAATTGAAGGTGTGGAATTAACACCAGCTTCCACTCAAAAAACTGCTGAGGTCAAAGAGGTGGTTCAACTAGATATTAAAGAAATCTTAGCTATGGGAGATCTTGCTCATGGGGAAAAAGTTTTTAAAAAATGTAGCGCTTGTCATGTTATTGCAAAAGGTGGAAAAAATAAAATTGGTCCTGCTCTCTACGGAATAGTTGGAAAAGCTTCAGCGATATCTGAGGGTTACTCTTATTCAAAAGCAATGAAGGCTCATGGGAAAAGTTGGGATTTCGAAGAATTAAACGCTTATTTATTAAAACCTCAGTCTCATATTAAGGGCACTAAAATGTCTTTTGCTGGATTAAGAAAAGACAAAGATAGAGCTTCAGTAATTTTATATTTAAATTCTCAAAACGATAGTCCGCTTTCAACGCCTTAAATATTTACACACCAATTGATAATGCTTTTTTGGGCGTGAATTCTATTAAGCCCTTGTGTCCATACAACAGATTGTTTTCCATCAACAACCTCATCTGTTGCTTCCTCACCTCTACTTACAGGCAAACAATGCATAAAAATTGCATCTGATTTAGCTAATTTCATTATTTTTTTATTTACCTGGTAGGATTTTAGCATTTTCTTTTTTTTATTTTTGTCCACTTTATCATTCATTGACACCCACTTGTCGGTCATGACACAGTCAGCATTTTTTACTGCATTATCTGGATCTTTACTAACTGTAATATTAGCATTATTTTTTTTAGCCCAAACTAACATGTTTTTACTTGGCTTGTACTTTTCTGGACAGCCAATATTAAATTTAAATCCAAACTTTGCTGAAGCTTCTATAAAAGAGTTAGACATATTATTATTGCCATCTCCTAACCAGGCAAGTGTCTTGCCTTTTATACTCCCTTTAATTTCTTCGAAGGTTAAAATATCTGACATAATTTGACACGGATGACCTTGTTCTGACAATCCATTGATTACTGGTATGTTGGAGTATTTTGCGAATTCTTCTAATTTTTTATGTTTTGAAGTTCTGATCATTACAAGATCAGAATACTCAGATAAAATTTTTGCTGTGTCTTTAATAGACTCGTCCCCAATGCCATAATGAATATTGTCTGTGTTAAGAATAATTGTTGAGCCACCAAGTTGTTTAACAGCAATATCAAAAGAAATTCTTGTTCTAGTAGAGGGTTTTTCAAATATCATAATCATCGACTTTCCCACAAAGGGTTGGTCAAGATCGGCTGCGGATTTGTTTAGTCTCGATCTTTTTGATTTTCTTATCTTGGCTTCATCTATTATCGCTCTTAGATCTTGAGAAGATAAGTCGGATATATTTAAAAAGTTCTTCATTTGAAACTTTTACATACTTTTCTTAAGATTGCTATTGCTTGATCAATATTTTCTTTTTTTACGTTTAAAGGAGGTAATAATCTCACAACATTCTCGGCAGCTCTTATAGTCAATAATTTATTTGCTAATAATTTTTTAACAAATAAGTTTTGATCAGGTTTTACTTTTATGCCAACTAGTAATCCCAAGCCTCTTACTTCTTTAATAATATCAGGAAACTCAGATTTCAATTGATTAAGTTCGTTATAAAAATAATATCCAATTGATT
>Ga0307986_10003397_pt1 | contig 11084 bp, 7 predicted proteins | sample EllFjometageno82_FD_203170 | JGI IMG/M metagenome (GOLD analysis project Ga0307986, IMG submission 203170) | Marine microbial communities from Ellis Fjord, Antarctic Ocean - #82 | ecosystem: Environmental > Aquatic > Marine > Unclassified | place: Southern Ocean | collected 2014-10-09
AAACATACATAGGCAGTAGACATGTTGGTACAGTAAGGAACTTTATTAACTAAAGTTGCTCTTCTAAGAGCCATCGCATCATTGAGTTTTTGCTCACTATTTCCCCCACCAGTATTGACTACTAAAGCAATTTTCTTAGAATTTAAAACATCCACGATATGAGGTGAACCTCCACTAACTTTATTTATTTTTTTACACTTCATGCCATGTTTAATAATATAGTCTGCTGTGCCACCTGTGCCACATAAAGTAAAATTTAGTTTCAATAACTGTCTTGCTAAATCTATACCTTCTTCTTTGTGACTATTTTTTAGAGATATAAACGCAAGACCTTTTATTGGTAGAGAATTGGATGCACCAATTTGACTTTTTGCAAATGCCATACCAAAATCTTTATCAAAACCCATGACCTCACCAGTTGATTTCATTTCTGGACCTAGCAATACATCACTTTTTGGAAATTTATTAAAAGGAAACACAGCTTCTTTGACAGCAAACATATTTTTAGTCTTACTTTTTAAGTCAAAATTAGACAACTTTTCTCCAGCCATTACTCTAGATGCAATTTTAGCAAGAGGAATTCCCTTAGCCTTTGACACAAAAGGAACCGTTCTACTAGCTCTAGGGTTCACTTCAATGACATAAATTTCATCATTTTTAATTGCAAATTGAACATTCATAAAACCTTTAACGTTTAAAGCTAGTGCTAATTTTTTAGTTTGAATTCCAATTTCAGTTATTAAATTTTTCTTAATTGATATTGGCGGCAGACAACAAGCAGAGTCACCTGAGTGAATACCTGCCTCTTCAATATGTTGCATTATTCCAGCAACAAATACTTGTTTACCATCAGATATAGCATCCACATCAATTTCCATTGCGTTATCAATAAATTTATCAATTAATATTGGATTTTTTTCTGCTGCTTTAAATGCTTCTTCTACAAAGTTTTTTAACTGACTTTTTTCGTAGGCTATTTCCATTGCTCTTCCACCTAAAACATATGAAGGCCTAACCATTAAAGGTAAACCTATTTTATTTGCAATTTGAATAGCTTGTTTAAATGTTTTAGCAATACCGCATTCTGCTTGTTTTAATTTCAATTTATCTAGTAATTTTCTAAATCTATCTCTATCTTCCGCTAAATCAATAGAAGTATATTGAGTTCCTAAAATTGGAAACTTGTTGTCATGTAAAAACTTTGCAAGTTTAATGGGTGTTTGTCCTCCGAATTGAGCAATAACTCCTATAAGATTTCCTTTTTGTTTTTCTTTCTTGATAATATTATAAACATACTCTTCTTTAAGTGGTTCAAAATACAACCTATCACTTGTGTCGTAGTCAGTTGAAACAGTTTCAGGATTACAATTAATCATTATAGTTTCAAAACCAACATCTTTAAGGGCATAACTGGCCTGACAACAACAGTAATCAAACTCAATACCTTGCCCAATTCTGTTAGGGCCACCACCTAAAATTATAATTTTTTTCTTTGATGAAGGATTAGCTTCACAATCAGATTTAACCGAATAGTTTCTTTGATACGTAGAATACATATAGGGAGTAAAAGATTTAAATTCCGCGGCACATGTGTCCACTTTTTTGTAAACCGGAAGTACTTTTAATATAATTCTTTTTTTTCTAACAGTTGCTTCTGATGTTTTAGTGATTTCAGCTAATTTTTTATCTGAAAAACCTATAGATTTAATTCTGTTAAATTCATTATAATTTTTAGGTAGACCTTTTTTCTTAATTTTATTTTCAGCTTCCACTATCTCTTTTATTTGCTTCAAAAACCATTTATCTATTTTAGATAAGTTTTGTACTCTTTTAATATCAATTTTTTTTCTAAAAGCTTCAGCAACTAATAAAATTTTATTTGGTATATTTTTCTTTAATTCTTTTTCTATATCTTTCTTGCTAAGTGAAAAAATTCTATCCAATCCAGAAAAGCCAATCTCAAGAGACACGAGTGCTTTTTGAAGAGACTCCTTAAAGTTTCTACCTATTGCCATAGCTTCACCCACGGATTTCATCGAAGTACCTAAAATTGCATCTGATGTAGAAAATTTCTCAAAGGTAAATCTTGGAATTTTTGTAACCACATAGTCTATGCTCGGCTCAAAAGAAGCTGGAGTTGTTTTAGTAATTTCATTCTTTAGTTCATCTAGCGTATAACCAATTGCAAGTTTTGCAGCTACTTTTGCAATTGGAAAACCAGTTGCTTTAGATGCAAGTGCTGATGATCTAGAAACTCTTGGATTCATCTCAATAATAACCATTCTTCCATCTTTTGGGTTAATTGCAAATTGAACATTCGATCCACCTGTTTCTACTCCAATTTTTCTGAGACAGGCAATCGATGCATTTCGCATTACTTGATACTCTTTGTCTGTCAGTGTTAGAGCAGGCGCCACAGTAACAGAGTCACCCGTATGAATTCCCATAGGGTCAATATTTTCAATAGAACAAATAATAATACAGTTGTCTTTTCTGTCTCTAACTACTTCCATTTCAAATTCTTTCCAACCCTCAAGACATTCTTCTATTAATATCTGGCTTACTGGAGACTCGTACAAACCATCCTTAACTATTTTAAGGTATTCTTTTTCATTTTTAGCAATACCACCGCCCAAGCCTCCTAAAGTAAAAGCTGGCCTGATTATTGCAGGTAAACCTATTTGTTTAAGAGCTTTAGCAGCATCTCTAATGTGATTCACAACTTTTGATTTTGGTAAGTCTAAACCAATATCAATCATATTCTTCCTAAATTTTTTTCTATCCTCTGCATTTGAGATAGCTTTGGAATTTGCACCAATTAGTTCAATTTTATACTTTTTTAAAATACCTTTTTTTTCTGCTTCCATTGCTAAATTTAAAGCAGTTTGTCCACCCATTGTTGGCAGAATTGCATTTGGTTTTTCTTTTAGAATAATTTTTTCTAATACTTCTAAAGTAATTGGCTCAATATAAGTTTTATCAGCAACTCCAGGATCAGTCATAATAGTTGCTGGATTAGAGTTAATTAGAACAACTTTGTAGCCTTCATCTTTTAAAGCCTTACATGCTTGTGTACCTGAATAATCAAATTCACACGCTTGACCAATTATTATAGGTCCTGCACCAATTACTAATATAGTTTTAAGATCTTTTCTTTTTGGCATTTCTTTTCATGTTGTTAATAAATTCTTGAAATAAATAAACACTGTCCTGTGGTCCAGGATTAGATTCAGGGTGATATTGCACAGAGAAAACAGGTTTATTTTTTAATTTTATACCCTCTATACAATTATCAAACAAAGATTTATGTGTAATCTCAATATTTTTTGGTAAATTTTTTTTAATTATTTCAAAACCATGATTTTGGCTTGTAATTTCAACACTATCTCTAACCAAATTTTTAACAGGATGATTGGCCCCTCTATGACCTAATTTCATTTTTTTAGTTTTAGCACCTAATGCTAAAGCTAATATTTGATGCCCCAGACAAATACCAAAAATAGGTATGTTTTTTCTTATTAATTCTTTAATAATGCCAATTGCATATTTTCCTGTTGCAGCAGGATCACCTGGGCCATTAGATAAAAAAACACCACTTGGTTTTAATTTTAAAATCTCGTGAGCACTCGTTTTGCACGAAACAATAGTGACCTTACAATTAAAATCAGAAAAATATCTTAAAATATTTCTTTTAATACCATAATCAACTGCGACAACGTGTAATAAATTTTTTTTATTTCTAAGATATCCGCTATTCTTTTTCCAAGTCTTAAATCCCGTCCACACATAATTTTTTTTAGTAGAAACTTTTTGCGCTAAATCTAAGTTTTTTAAACCACTCCATTTAATAGTAGAGTTAGTTAATTGTTTAATATCAAAATTACAATTTTTAGAAAAAGCTATTGTTCCCTTCGGTGCACCTTTGTCTCTAATAAAATTAGTTAAGTTTCTAGTGTCAAGTCCTGTAATTCCAACTATTTTATTTTTTTTTAGCCATTGATCAAGACTTTTTAAAGAACGGTAATTAGAAGGATCTGTTATTTCAGAATTTAAAACTATACCTTTTGTCCAAATTTTATCAGACTCGTGGTCTTCCTTATTAGTTCCGACATTTCCAACATGAGGAAAAGTAAAGTTAATTATTTGTTCTGCGTAAGACGGGTCCGAGATGATTTCTTGATAACCTGTAATTGAAGTGTTAAAGCAAACTTCTCCAGTGGCTATACCTTCATATCCAAATCCAAAACCTTTAAAAAAGGATCCATTTTCTAAAATTAAGATAGCAGTAGAATTGATCTGTTTAAGATTTTTATTTGAGTTTTTTATTTGCTTGTTCTGTTTCAAATACAACTCATGAGTTAAAACAAATACTTATAAACATGATTTCGTGGAAGATATGAAATAGAAATATAACCGTCAAGAAAGATGTTTTTCTTTTGAAGAAAAATTGTGATTAAAGTAAAATAAAAATTACAAATATGTCTCTACAAACGCAAATAGAAGAAAAATTAAACCAGTCTCTTAAAAATAAAGACAAAAGTCTTTATCCAACTCTAAGACTTATAGTTTCAAGTATAAAAGATGCCTTAATTGCCAACAGAACTAAAGAAATAAAAGAATTATTAGATCAAGATGTGATGAGTATTTTGAAAAAAATGGTTAAACAAAGAAACGAATCGTGTGAAGTTTATAAAAAAGCACACCGCAAAGAACTTTTAGAAATTGAGACAAATGAGATTAAAATAATAAGTTCTTTTCTTCCCAAACAATTAAACGAAGAGGAAACAAAAAAGCTGTGCGATGAAGTAATTAAAACAGTAGGAGCAAGCTCTATAAAAGATATGGGCAAAGTAATGAACAAACTGAAAGAAACACACGGCGATGTTTTAGATTTTTCTAAAGTAGGATCAATAATAAAAACAGTATTAAAATAATTACAATGAAATACCCTAAAGAATATCTTGATGAAATTAAGTTGAGATTAAAAGTATCACAAGTTGTAGGTAAGTCCGTTCAACTAAAAAAAAGAGGCAAAGAATTCGTAGGCTTGTCTCCATTTAAAAATGAGAAAAGCCCATCGTTTACAGTGAGTGATGAAAAAGAATTTTATCATTGTTTTAGTACCGGAGAGCATGGAAACATTTTTGATTTCTTAATGAAAACAAAATCGTTAGGTTTTGGTGAGGCAGTTAAAGCATTAGCAGCAGAAGCAGGTATGCCACAACACAAGTTTTCTACAATGGATACAGAAAAAGAAAGAAGATTTAATACTTATAAAAATATTTTTAAAGAATATTCTAGTTTTTTTCACCAGCAACTTTTTAAATCAGAAAATAGTCAGGCATTGTTATACCTAGAAAAAAGAGGACTAAATCAAAATATAATTCAAGAATTTAATTTAGGTTATGTTCCTTGGCAAAATAACTTTTACGAAGAACTATTAACTAAATTTAGTGAAACAGAAATAATTTTAACTGGTCTTTATTATAAAAATGAAAAAACAAATAAATTTGTTGATCGTTTTAATTCAAGAATTATTTTTCCAATTAATAATTTGACAGGTGAAACAATTGCTTTTGGTGGAAGAATAATCAGAGAAAGTAAATTAGCTAAATATATTAATTCACCTGAAACAGAATTTTACAAAAAAGGTAGAACAGTTTTTAATTTAGACAAAGCTAAAGCTTTAAGATCTGAAACAGATGAGGTTATTGTTGTAGAGGGCTACATGGATGTAGTTAGTTTACATGCCGCAGGTGTTAAAAATATTATTTCAAACTCGGGAACAGCTTTAACAGAAACACAAATAGAATTAGTGTGGAAATTTTTTTCCAACCCAAATATATGTCTAGATGGCGATCAAAGCGGACAAAGTGCTGCCCTACGCATAGCAGAGAAACTTTTACCATTAATTAATGAAAATAATAAAATTTACTTTTCAATATTACCTAAAGGTGAAGATCCTGACGATTTTATTAAAAAAAATGGAAAAGATAAATTTAATGAGCTTCTAAAATCAAAAAATATAATACAATCTTACATTTGGGACTCATACTTAATGGAAGTAAATACAAATAACCCTTTTGAAATATCAAAATTTGAAAAAAAAATTAAAAATGCGTGCTATGCAATTAAAGATGAAATACTAAAAAAATATATTTTAGAAGATTTTCTATATAAACTAAAAAACTTAACGCCCATACAGAATTTTAAGAAAGTTTTTACACCGTACGTTAAAAAAAATTTTAAAGTACTTAAAGAAACTAAGCAGCTCTATAAAGACAAAAATCACTTCTCAAAAGCAGAAATTAAAGAGCACTCTATTTTATATATACTTTTAAATCACCTAAGCTCTGCAATAAATAAACTAGATACTCTTTTAGAAATTGACTTTATAAACGAACAAAATGAAGAATTAAAAAAAGAAATAATTAGTTTTGCAAAAAACAATAAAATTCACCACAAAAGTAAGCTCGACGTAAGTGAAAAATACAAATTATTAATAAATGAAATAGACAAGAATGTTAATTTTAAAAATATATTATCCAAGAAAGAGGACGTAGAAAGAGAAGAAATTCTTAACGATTTAATAGAAGAATTGAAAGAAATGAATCACATGAAGCAAATCGAATTTTTAGAGAAGAAGGTTGCTAAAAATTTGGATGAAAGTTCGTATTCTGAGCTTATTAAGCTAAAAAGTCAGCTAAATAGGGAATAAAAAAAGATAGATTTTAAAAGGATTCATACTATATATAACTGCGCGTAAATTTAAAATTTAGCCTAAATGGTAGAAAAACTTATTACAAAATCATTTGAAAGACTTCTCGATAAAGGGAAGGTGCGTGGTTTCATTACATATGAAGAGTTAGGAAAATCTTTGGGGAAAAGAGGTAGCTCTAATGAAAATGTTGAGAAAGCATTTTTAATTATTATAGATAATAGCGTTACACTTGTCGAAAAAAAATCTCAATACCAATCTAATAAAAAGAAAGATGCTCCAGCAGCAGGAGAGGAAAAACAATCCGATAAAAGTGACGATCCAATTCGAATGTACCTTAGAGAGATGGGTGGAGTTGAACTACTTTCACGCGAGGGTGAAATTGCAATAGCAAAAAGAATTGAAGCAGGTAAAGATGTAATGATTAATGCATTAACACAAAGCCCACTAGTTGCAAAAAAAATTCATGAGTGGAAAGAAAAAATTGAGAGTAGTGAATTATTAGTTAGAGATATAATAGATATTGATTCAACTTATGAAGATTTTGAAGCAATTGATCAGGAGAATGAGAAAATAAAAGCAGAAGCTAAAATTAAAAAAAATAAAGAAGAAGGTAAAAAAAATGAAGCACCAGTAGCCGTAGCTGAAGAAGAAGACGAATTTAATGTTTCCCTCGCTAAGATGGAAGAAGAAATAAAACCAAAAATTATAAAAATTATAGACAATCTTACAAAAGACTACACAAAACTACAGAAATACCAGAGAGAAAAATTAGACTGTATTTTAGCGTCAAAAGAACTTTCAGTTTCTAAGAATAAAAATTTCAAAAAAATTCAATCAACTTTAGTTGATAATTTTAAAAATCTTCAGCTTGCACCAAACGTAGTAGAAGAGTTAGTTCAGGCACACTATAAAGAAAATAAAAAAATAGTTTCACTAGAAGGTGTTCTTTTAAGACTAGCTTTAGACAATAAAATTAGCCGTGAAGAATTTTTAAAATACTATATTGGAAATGAAATAAACCCAAAATTTGAATCTTTTTTAATCGAGAGCCCAATCTGGAAATCTTTTTTTAAAAAATTTAAAGATGATTTTAGCCAAATAAGAGAAAGACTTGTAGAATTTAGTGAAAAAATCGGTCTTTCAGTCGGCGATTTTAAAAAATTAGTTAGTAGAATTCAAAAAGGTGAAAGAGAATCTAGAATAGCCAAAAAAGAAATGGTTGAAGCTAATTTAAGGTTAGTAATTTCTATAGCTAAAAAATACACCAACAGAGGTTTACAATTTTTAGATTTAATTCAAGAAGGTAATATTGGACTTATGAAAGCCGTAGATAAATTTGAATACAGAAGGGGTTATAAATTTTCTACTTATGCTACTTGGTGGATCAGACAAGCAATTACAAGATCCATTGCTGATCAAGCTAGAACTATTAGAATTCCTGTTCACATGATTGAAACAATAAATAAAATTGTAAGAACCCAAAGACAAATTATGAGTGAATTTGGAAGAGAGCCAACACCAGAAGAATTAGCAAAAAAACTTGCAATGCCTTTAGAGAAAGTTAGAAAAGTTTTAAAAATAGCAAAGGAACCTGTTTCCCTTGAAACCCCAGTAGGAGATGAAGAAGACAGCAGTTTAGGAGACTTTATAGAAGATAAAAATGCTCTTCAGCCTTTAGATACGGCTATTCAGTCTAACCTAAGTGAGTCTACAACTAAAATCCTTGCTTCTTTAACTCCTAGAGAAGAAAGAGTGTTAAGAATGCGTTTTGGCATAGGTATGAATACGGACCACACGTTAGAAGAAGTAGGGCTGCAATTCTCTGTGACTAGAGAAAGAATAAGACAAATTGAAGCAAAAGCTCTGAGGAAACTTAAACATCCAAGTAGATCTAAACAACTTAAAAGTTTCCTAGAAAAGTAAATTCTGCTATACAAGATTTTTTGGGCCTGTAGCTCAGTTGGTTAGAGCAGTACACTCATAATGTATTGGTCGTAGGTTCGAGTCCTACCGGGCCCACCAAAATTATTTTTTGATAAATTCTTCTAATTTAAAAAATAATATGTCTATATTATTATTATTTGAACTTAAGATTGACTTGAATTCTTCTTTTTGAGTTTTTGCCAAACTTAATCCCTCAAAAATTAAATCTCTAATTAAGGGTTTTTCAATATTCTTTGTGTAAACTCTCCAGGATATTTTAACTTCAGGTTGAGTGGAGCTTTTTAGTATTCTTGAATTAACAATAGTGTAAGCTTCACTTTTTTGATCTGCATCCAGAACTTCAAAATTTTGATTTGAATAATCTATTAATCTAGATGTTAAACTTTTTAAAAAATATTTTGTAAATAAAGTTTTATATTCTTTGATTTTATCTTCTGGCAGTGTTTTTCTTATCTCACCTAATGTATACATACTAAGTGCATTTATATCTACATTCTCAAGCGCAATAATTTCAATTTTTTTCTTTTTATCTACTATTGAGATATCCTTATTACTTAATGTACTTATTGCATCGTTAGCTAACTCAGAAATGAAAATTTTAGGATCAGAACTGTAGGAAAAACTATTCGAATTAATTAAAACAAAGCTTAATAATACCAAAACACTTATTATTTTTTTCATTTTTTAAATTATTTACTTGTTGAATTCGTCCCATTCATCATCGTCGTTAGATGAAAAGGTGTTACTGATTTTTTTTTCTGTATTTTGTAAATATAAACTTTTTAAGGCAGCGTACATATCTATAGAGTTTTTTTCTAAACTATCTAAATTTGTCATATTATCTGCTCTAAAATCTATCGCATCAGCACCTTTGACTGAAAAAAAATCAATATCACTTCCCGAAACACTTAAAAATTCCTTTTCTCTAAGCGTAATTTGTGCGAATGGATCGACAAATGTATCTGCAATCATTCCAAATGAATCCCTAATAGTCGACGGACCTAAAATTGGTAAAACTAAATAACATCCGCCACCAATTCCGTATGCACCCAAAGTTTGACCAATATCTTCTTGTTGATTCTTTAAGCCCATCTTAGCCGCTGGGTTGCCAAAACCTAAAACACCAACAGTTGAGTTAATAAAAAAACTTGCAGTTGATTCTCCAGCTAATTTCCATTGACCTTGTAAAATATGATTTGGAACAGTCAACAAAGTTCCAATATTAGATGTAAAATTTCCTGCACCGGTTCGAATAGATTCCGGTAATTTATTGTATCCAGCTGCTATTGGTCTTAAAATAGATTTATCAAATCCTTTGTTGAATTTAAAAACCGCTCTACTTACGTTCTCGAAACATTCTTTTTCTGTTTCTGCGCTTAAATTAGAGGTTAGCAGAATAAAACTTGCTAAAATTGATAGTATTATTTTTTTAAAACTCATTATGATGTTTATATATACAATTTTTTTAATTTTACCATTGAAAAAAAAGGCAGCTTTTCCTTATATTTGTTATATTATATAATTTTTCCATATTCTATGAAGTACAAATTTATACCATCTCCAAACTACTCTAGTAAAGAGAGAAAGATTAAGTTCATAATAATTCACTATACTGGAATGCAATCTGAACGAGCATCTATTAATAGACTAACTAGTATTAAAAGTAATGTCAGTGCTCATTATTTGATCAACAAAAAAGGTGACGTTATCAGCATGGTTGACGATAAAAATATTGCATGGCATGCAGGAAAATCAAAATGGAAAAACTTTGTTAATTTAAATGAGAAATCAATTGGAGTTGAGCTTGTAAATAAAGGTCTCAAATTTGGTTATGAAAATTTTTCTAAAAAACAAATTTCTAAACTAGTGTCACTTTGTAAAATTTTAATAAAAAAATATAAATTAAAAACTATAGACATACTTGGTCATTCGGATATTGCCCCGCTAAGAAAGAAAGACCCAGGCGAAAAATTTCCTTGGAAACTTCTATCTAAAAAAAAAGTTGGTTATTGGCATCCTATTAATAAAAAAAACTTTAAAAATTATAATTTAAATGAAAATAATTTACGAAATTTTTTTTTTAATAATTTATATAAAATTGGCTATCGTTATTTTGATAAAAAAAAATCATCATCAAAAGATTCTAAAGTAATAACAGCTTTCCAGAGTAGGTTTAGACAGAATAAAATTAATGGACTGATTGATCAAGAATGCCTGCAAATTAGTCATTATTTAGCTAATTTCCTAAAAAATTAGCTTGATTTTTGCCATATAAATATATTAAAACCACAACGCTAGATAGTTGGCTAGTCGCTATTAACTTTAGTTGGTAGAGGAAAGTCCGGGCTCCATAAAGACACAGTGCCAGTTAATGGCTGGCGAGGGCGACCTTAGGGATAGTGCCACAGAAAATAAACCG
>Ga0307986_10003398_pt1 | contig 11083 bp, 11 predicted proteins | sample EllFjometageno82_FD_203170 | JGI IMG/M metagenome (GOLD analysis project Ga0307986, IMG submission 203170) | Marine microbial communities from Ellis Fjord, Antarctic Ocean - #82 | ecosystem: Environmental > Aquatic > Marine > Unclassified | place: Southern Ocean | collected 2014-10-09
ATTGTCGAAATACATCTGCCGTAGTCTTTTTGGCTCAATTGACTTGATCGTCTGAAGCTAAAAAAGCTATCTCTCTCTTTAAATGTATCAAAATCTATATTATCTACATGTTTTATATCAAATTCTGTAATTTTAGAATTAACGTATTTTCTGAGATCAAATAAGAATTTATTTTTTTGATTGGGAAAAAAAAATTTTTTGTTTTTTTCGCTCTCTTTGGTGAATTTATCGTAGAACTCCTTGCCTACTTCATAATTTTTAGCACCTATACAAGGACCAACCGCGACGTAAATTTTATTATTTTTACTTATATTAACTATTTCATTAAGAGTATTTTTTATAATTCCATTTACCGCACCTCTCCAGCCAGCATGTATACAAGCGACAACATTATTAACCTCTTCGTAGATTAAAATAGGAACACAATCAGCAGTAAGAACGGAAATAGCTATATTTTTAATGTTTGTTATTAATGCATCGGCATTAACTCTTTTAGTATCTAGATTGTTTTTATCGATTATTACAACTTTATTGCTATGAGTCTGGTTCATTATAAATAAATTATTGTTTTCAATCCCTATTTTTTTTGAGATGATAGATAAATTATTTAAGACATTTTTTTTATCATCGTTTGAACCAAGACCGCAATTAAGACTACTGTAAATATCTTTTGAGACACCTCCATTTTTGGAAAAAAAACAATGTTTAATATTAGTGAATTCACTAAGTTTTTCAGAAAAATACATTAGTTAAACCCTAGTGAAAATTTCTTTTTTAGCTTAGATGCAAACAAAAACTTGAATAATTTACCCATTTGTTTTGGATTTACTAATCTTTGTATCCTAAAATATAGATCTGATTTTTCTTTAAAATTCATTCGTTTAGCTACCATTTCAGCTCTGTCCATAATTCTCATTTTTTCTAAGAAAAATTTTTGCGTTACAATGTTATTCACTTTTAATTTTTTTTTTTTTAAGTAATCTTTAATTAAATTAAAATTGACCAGAGAGGTAATATCTGCATTTCCTATATTGTCAAATATTATATTTGATTTGTGGTTTTTGACTGATTGTAAGGTGTTTTTACTTTTTGGTTTTAAAAAACCATAATCAATTAAAAGCAAACCGCCATTTAATTTTTTAATTTTATTAATAGCTAAATCCAATTCAGCCAACCCTTGTTTTGGGTACTCAATAAAAGTTTGATTCTTTAAAAGGTTGTATTTTTTCAGTTCAGTTGTTATTTTTGAGCCAGCTTTTTTTAAACAAATTTCAATTTTTGAATTATTTTTTAATCTTACGTATTGTTCATATAAAATATTATTAATTTTTTTAAATTGTTTTATTGGTATGGCATCAAAGAATTCATTTCCGACGAATATGACAGGGCCTTTTTTTATTTTATTAAAATTTTTTATCCATTTTATTCTTTGATTATCTAGATTAATTTTTTGTAAATTTTTCAGAGTCTTACTTTTTTCGTATAAGAAAATGTTAACTGAACTAAAAAAAATGGGAAATCTCTTAAATACACCAATTAAAATCTTGCACATTTGACCGTTCCCAGGTCCAAGTTCTACAACATTAAACACTTTTGGTTTACCCATTTGCTCCCATAGAGAAACAATCCATAAAGCAATTAATTCACTAAATAACGAAGTTATTCCAGGCGATGTGATAAAATCACCATTTTTCCCAAAAGGATTTTTTTTAGAATAATAACCAAAATTCTTATTATAAAGCGCATTAGAAATAAATCTATCTATTGGAATTTTTTTGGAATCTTGAAAATATTTATTTAGCGAATTCATTATTTTTTGCTTCTCTTAAAATGAACAGACCTATTAGAATCATAAAAAAACTTAAAATAGTCCCCATACTAAATAAATTAAATAAATATCCAACTTGCACATCAGGTTCTCTGAATTGCTCTGAAATTATTCTAAACAAACCATATAGGATCATAAATAAAGCCGAGACTATACCTATTTTCAAAGATTTTTTATAAATTAAACTTATTAGAATAACAAAAAGCAATATACCTTCTAAGGTAGCTTCATAAAGTTGAGAGGGATGTCTAGGTATATTGTCTACCTCTGGAAAAATGACAGACCAAAATAAACTTGTTGGTTTACCATAAAGTTCACTATTAATAAAATTAGCTATTCTACCAAAAAAAATTCCTATAGGGGCGACACAGGAAATGATATCTAAAAAAAAAATTGAATTAACTCTTAGTTTTTTTGAAAATAGGTAAGTTCCTAACATTATTCCTATTAAACCACCATGAAAAGACATACCACCTTGCCAAATTTTTAAGATATCAAGAGGGTTACTTAAATAATAAGATAAATTATAAAATATTACATATCCCAATCTACCTCCTATTATTATTGAAATAATAATATAATTAATCAAATCATCAAAAATTTTAACATCAAATTTAACAACTTTATTTTGAATTTTAAAATCAATTATTTTTTTTGCAAACCACCATCCAATTAAAATTCCCAAAATATAAGCAAGTGAATACCAACGAACTTCAAAAAAGCCAAAATTGATTAAAACAGGGTTTAGATTATGGATATACATAGAGAATTTATATCATATTTGATATTAGTTTTCTTATCAAATAAGATTAGTTATGAATAGTTCAGAAAAAATTTTAATGCTTATATCTAATTTTATAGAAACAGGAATTTTGACCTCACAAGATGCTAAGAAACAATTGATTAATAATTTAAAGTTTAAACGTGATGATTTGATTGATAAACTTCAATTAGTGTCTAGAGAAGAATACAATATTTTAAAGAAAATAATTGAAAAACAACAAAAACAAATTAATCAATTAAAAAAAAAAAAAACTACAAAGGTAAAGAAATTTTAATTTGTAAGCCTTTATATTTACCTTCGCTTAATTCAATGTTACCTCCATGTGATCTCACGATATCTTCTGCTATTGACAGTCCTAGCCCAACACCTGCGGTATTTAAATTTCTACTTTTATCTAGTCTATAAAAGGGTCTAAAAACGTTCTTGTATTGATTTAGTGGAATGCCTGGCCCATCATCATTTATAAAAATATTTAATTTATTTTTTGATTTCGACATGCTTACAAAAACATTCTCGGCATAATTTAAACCATTTTCAATAATATTATTAAAACATCGTTTTAATGAATTTTTTCTCCCAACCAAAACTACCTGAGCAGTGAGGTCTAGATATAAATGGTTATTATTTTTTTCACTAGCAATTTCATTGAAAAGTTCATTAATATTAGTAGCAACAGATTCTTCCTGTATCTGAGATTTTGCAAACTGTAAGTACGAATTAAGCATACTTTCCATTTCGTCAATATCTTTTGACATTTTAACAGAAAGATTTTTTTGATTTAACATCGCTAATTGAAGTTTTAACCTTGTTAGCGGGGTTCTTAAATCATGACTAATTCCTGAAAGCATTTCAGACCTCTGTTTTAGATGCCTATCGATTCTTTTTGCCATTCTATCAAATTCATATGCAGCTTTTCTTATTTCAGAGGCACCAGAAGGTCTTATACCACTAACAAAATCTCCTTTACCAAATTTTTCAGCCGCAATAGCAAGATTAACAATAGGCCTAGTTTGATTCTTTAAAAAAATTATTGCAATCGATATTAATAATAAAGACGGCAATGTAATCCAAAAGAGAAATAATCTTACAGATGATGGGGCAATTCTTTCTCTAGGAATTAAAATTTGAAGAATTTTATCATTAGATTTTACTTTAATTTCTATAACCTCTTCATATTTAATTGTATCAAACCAATAATTAGAATTACCAAAAACACTCTTTAATTCACGTCTTAAAGATCTATCCATCGGACTGTACTTTCTCTCTCTGACATCACTTGGTAATTTTTCATCTTTAATATTAATTAAGAAGTCAAAGTTGAGTCTAAACTGTTCTGTAAGATAGCTTATTTGATCTGGGTCTTTGCCAGTATAAATGTCTGACAATGTTTTTAGTTCTCCAACCACAGATCTTGTTAGACCCTTGTTTGCCTTAATCCAAATACTATCAAAAAAAACTACAGTTGTTATAATTTGCAAAAAAATTGTTGGCGCTGCTACTATTATTAAAGATCTATAAAATAATCCAGTCGGTAAAATTTTTTTTAAAAAACTATTCAATCCAAAGGACATAGCCAGAACCTCTTATAGTTTGTAAGTATTTAGGATTTTTAGGTTTTACTTCAATTTTTTGTCTCAATCTTGTGATCATAACATCAATAGATCTTTCTTTTTTGATATTTGAAATTTCTCCGATTTGCTTTCTCGAAAACGTTTTTCCCGGACTAGCTAACATTTCAATTAACACTTTTTTTTCTACATTGTTAATCTTATCAACTTTATCTCTAAATTCGATTGTCATTTTGTTTAAATCAATTTTTGCTTCTCCAATTTTATTAATTTTACTAAGATCAATTTTTCTGCTTTTCTTTAAAATATTTTTAATTCTGAGTAACAACTCTTTTGGTTCAAAAGGTTTACCTAAATAATCATCCGCTCCCAGCTCTAATCCTTGAATTCTATTTTCTACCTCCTTTTTTGCTGTTAAGAGTATGATAGGAACACTAGAATTTTTTTTTATCTCCTTGGTTAATTCAAAGCCATTTTGTCCTGGCATCATTACGTCTAGAACTATTAAATCAAATTTAAAATAGCTAAGTTTTATTTTTCCCTCTTCAGCACTATTCCCAGTTGAAACAATAAAACCATTATCATTTAGATATTCTTTTACTAGCTCTCTGATCCTATCGTCATCATCAATGACCAAGATGTGATATTTAATTTTTTCCATTTATAATTTTATCTAATACCTTTTTAAATTTTACTACAGATTCAGGTTCTGAATTCTTTAAAGCATTAAATATTCTTTTTTTTTGAATTTCGTATACTTTATTAAAAAAAACTTGACCATCTTTATCTAAAAATAAATTTTTTTTCCTCGTATCTTCTGTATCTTTAATTTGTTTTATCATTTTTGACTCTATTAAATCTCTCAGTACACGATTTAAACTTTGCTTAGTTACTTTAAGTAGAAAGATTAACTCCCCAAGGTTTGTGCCAGGGTTTCTTTCAATTAGATTTAAAGCTCTCAAGTGAGCTTGTCCAAATGAATTTTCGTTAAGTAATTTTTTAGGATCTGAATAAGTTTCTCTATAAGCGTAAAAAAGTAATTGAATGAAGTCTTTAATTTGTTCATCTTTAAGGTAAAGTAATTCTTTCATAATTGGTAAGTTATATTGACTTATTGTAATAAGAAATGTACTTTTTTGGAATAAAAAAATTCGTTATAGCCTTACTCTATGGATGTCATCCCTTACGATAAAAGATCAGGAAAAATATGGTTTAATGGTATAAATGTTGACTGGTCAGATGCCCAAGTTCATATTTTAAGTCATGGTCTTCATTACGCGAGCTCGGTTTTTGAAGGCGTAAGAGTCTATGATGGAGAAGTTTTTAAATTAAAAGAACACACAGACAGATTGTTTTATTCTGCAAAAAGGATGGGCATGGACGTGCCTTACAGTAGAGATGAAATTAATAAAGCAACAAGAGAGATAGTCGATATTCAAAAAACTCAAAACGGCTATATTAGACCAATAATTTGGCGCGGCAGTGAGATGATGGCAATTTCAGCTCAAAAAAATAAAATTAATGTTGCGATCGCTACATGGGAGTGGGGCTCTTATTTTGACCCAAAACTTAAAATCGAGGGAATAAAATTAAACATTTCATCTTGGAGAAGACCATCGCCAGATTCTATACCGTGGGACACCAAAGCCGCAGGATTGTATATGATTTGCACACTATCTAAACATGAAGCAGAAGCCAAAGGGTATATAGATTCTTTGATGCTGGATCATGAGGGAAACATAGCTGAAGCAACAGGTGCTAATATATTCTTTAAAAATGCTGCTGGTGAGCTGCACACGCCAACACCTGATTCTTTCTTAGATGGAATAACCAGAAGATGTGTAATTGAAATAGCAAAATCAAAAGGTATCAAGGTTATAGAGAGAAAAATTGGACTAAATGAAATTTCAGATTTTGTTGGGTGTTTTTTAACTGGAACAGCAGCTGAAGTTACTCCAGTTTCATGCATTGATAAATATAATTTTAAAGTGTGTACCGTGATTGCAGATCTTGCTGATAGCTACCAGGGTCTTGTAAGAAGAAAAAAAAATGCGGCTTAGTTTTTATTATCTTCAGCAATAGCATGGTCTATACCTTTTGAAAGATATCCATAGCCAGTATATAATGTTAAAAAAGCTGAAACCCATAATAATATTACTCCAATAGTTTGGGCGTTATAATCCTCAAAATTAATTATTTTATTTCCTAATTCACCTGTTAACAGCAGTGAAATTGAAAACATTTGTAAAAATGTTTTAAACTTCGCAAGATTAGTAACTGGCATCGTAATACTAATCTTACCTAAAAACTCCCTTAAACTAGATATAAGTATTTCACGTGTTAAAATAATTATTGCCGCTATCACTTCGTAGTTTTTAATTATTCCGTTCATAACAAGCAAGACTAAAGCCGCACAAACTAAAATTTTATCTGCTATAGGGTCCAGTAGCTCTCCAAGTTTTGATTCTTCTTTAAGCATTCTTGCTAGCAATCCATCTAGATAGTCAGTAAAGCTAGCACCTACAAATAAAAAAAATGGAATTAAATCTCCATAAATGCCCGGCAAAAAAAAGGTGATAACAAATATTGGAACAACAATAATTCGGCCAATAGTTAAAATGTTAGGTATTTTCAAATTCATTCGTGAAAATAATTATATATTTTTTTTGCAATATTGTCTTCAACACCTTCAACAGATTTTAAGTCATCAAGACTAGCAGATTCAACTGATCTGGCTGATCCAAAATGATTTAATAAAGCTCTTTTTCTCTGTTTACCTATACCATTGATTTGATCCAATAAAGATTTACTTAAATTTTTCTTCCTTTTTGCACGATGTGAGCTTATCGCAAATCGATGTGCTTCATCTCTTAATCTTTGGATAAAAAACAATAGGGGATCATTTTTTTCAAATATGAACTCTTTATTTTGATAATACATCTTCTCTTCTCCTGCGTTTCGATTTTTCCCTTTTGCGATTGCAATAATAGGCAAATCATGAAGTCCTAATTCATTTAGAACTTCTCTGCTAACTGAGTATTGACCCTTTCCTCCATCAACCATTATTAAATCAGGCAAAGATAAAGACCCTGATTTTTCTTTTACAGCTTTAGAGAATCGTCTGAACAAAACTTCTTTCAACATGCCATAGTCATCACCTTTTATAGAGTCATTTTTTATATTAAATTTTCTATATCTTTTTTTTTCAAAACCCTCATTACCAAAACATATTAAAGCTCCCACGCAATCAGTCCCTTGAATATGGCTGTTATCATAAACCTCCAAGAGATTCACATTATTGTTAAGATTAAATTTTTTAACTAATCCATCAACTAAACTGTCATTGCTTTGAGTTTCATAAATTTTTTGTGTTAAAGCTTGTTTTGCATTCTTCTCCGCTAAACTTGCAAGATTTTTTTCTTCTTTTGATTTTGCCTCTCTTAAGATTATTCTTTTTTTTTCTTTATTTTTAAATGCTTCCTCAAGAAGATTTTTTTCGGAAACGCTATGATTAGTAATTATTAAAGAGGGAATCGTTTTATTTTCATAAAATTGAGATAAAAAAGAAGATAAAATTTTATCTAATTTCTCATCTGGATCGTGTTTAGGAAAATAAGCTTGATTACCCCAATTTTGTTTAGATCTAAAAAAGAAGACTTGAATACAAGTTTTACCAGAGTCTTTAAAAATACTTATAACATCGGCTTCATCTAAATTTGTTTGATTAATCTTTTGGGATGATTGAATTTGTGATAGAGCTTTAATTCTGTCCCTAACTCTTGCAGCTTTTTCATAATCAAGTTCTGTACTTGCGTTCTCCATTTCTTGAGATAAATTTTCTTGAATTTTTCGTGACTTTCCAGATATGAATTCTACAGCATCATTTACAGTTTTTTTATAATCCTTTTCATTAATGAAACCAACACAGGGAGCAGAACACCTTTTTATTTGATGAAGTATGCAGGGTCTATCTCTATTCTTAAAAACATTATCATCACAAACCCTTAACATAAAAACTTTTTGTAAAATTTTTATAGTCCAATTTGCTGAACCTGCAGAAGCGAAAGGGCCAAAATAATAACCTTCTTTGGATTTTTTTCCTCTAAGTTTAACAATTTGTGGCCACTTATCACTGTCACTTATAAAAATATAAGGAAAAGATTTATCATCTCTTAGCAAAATATTGAATCTAGGTTTATGTTTTTTAATTAAATTAGCCTCTAGAAGTAGAGCTTCACTTTCATTTGTAGTTGTTGTTGTTTCCAGGTATTTTGTAAGAGCTAACATCCTCTCAGTTCTGATAGGTAAATTACTATCTGATACGTAACTTTTAAGTCTGTTTGGTATATTTTTAGCCTTACCTATGTAAAGAATTTCTTTTTTCTCTCCAAGCATCCTATAAACACCTGGGTTGTTGGAAATCAAAGGTATTTTTTCTTTGATAATTTTTTTTCCTGATTCAAAGTTATTAATCATTTTTTTTTTTGGTAATTTCAATGCCTACTGAAGCAGTATTCTTAATGATTTCTGGTTTTTCTATTTTCAACTTAACTTTAATAATATTTTTATTCTCAAAAAGATTTAAAAATATGTCTTCTGCCAACATCTCTAAAAGATCATAATGTTTTTTTTGAGTTAATATTTTAATATTATTAATAACATCTTCATAATTAACAATAGTATTTAGATTATTATTAGATGGTTTTAGAGAAGAATTTATATCTATTTCAATATTAAATTTAATCAGTTGTTTTTGTTTTCTTTCAAAATCATGAATACCTATTAAAGTATTAAAAATAAGGTCTTTTACTAAGACTTTTCTTTTATAAGAATAATCTTCCTTTTTTTGAAAGTTTAAAATTTCTATTTTTTTTCTTTTCATTCTTTTATATTAATTATGTCTGGAGTTAACCAAGCCATGTTTTGACCGCTATCTACAGGAATAATATGACCTGTGATATTGTCATTTTTTATTAAAAATTTAATTGTTAAACAAATATTATCAGTATCTACTTTATTTTTTAATAAAGTTGCTTGCCATTGTTTTTTAAAATGTTTTTCACTTTGTCTTTTATTCTTAAGAGTCGGGCCAGGAGCCACAGCATTTACTCTTATATTTGGCGCAAATTTCATAGCACTTACTTTAGTTAAAGTTTCAAGTCCGGTTTTACTTAAAGTATAAGATAAAAAATGAGGAGTTAATTTAAATATTCTTTGATCGACAATATTTATAATATTACCTTTATCTTTTTTAATATATTTGTAAAAATCTTTAGAGAGTAGAGCGGGGGATTTTAAATTTATATTTAAATGTTTATCAAATCTTTTCTCATTAAAGTTTTCTATATTATCATTCTCAAACACAGATGCATTATTAATCAAACAATCAATACCTTTCATCATTTTATAAGCATAAGGAATAATTTTTTTTGTTTCATTAGCTTTATTTAAATCAGTTTTTATTAGAAAAACCTCTGTACCCAGTTCTTCTAGTTCTGTTTTTAGTTTTTTAACTTCTACAAAAGATCTATTGTAATGTAGTAAAATTTTGATATTAAAATTACCTAAAGATTTGGCAATAGCTGCACCAATTCTAGTAGCTGCACCGGTTATGATTATTTTTTTGGCTTCCATTTTTTTGCTGCTTTATTCACTTTTACTCCCGGCATACCCATTGTAGATCTACCCTTAGGGTGTATTTTATTTTTTAAGTTATACTGACTAATTTTTGGATTCAAATTAATTTCTAATTCACTAGCTTCTAATTTTCTTATTTCATCTCTCATTCGCGCTGCTTCCTCAAACTCTAAGTTAGCTGCAGCCTCTTTCATTTGTTTATTAAGAGATTTTAAGTGTTTCTTTAAATTTCCACCTATATTTGAGGTCCCACTTAATTGTAGATGATCCTTTTCATAAATAGAAGATAAAATATCTCCAATATCTTTTCTAATAGAAGTTGCGGTAATATTATTTTTTTTATTGTAAATAACCTGTATCGCTCTTCTTCTGTCAGTTTCACTAATTGCTTTTTCAATACTTTTAGTTTTTTTATCAGCATATAAAATAACCCTTCCGTCAATATTTCTTGCCGCTCTTCCAATTGTTTGAACTAAAGATGTTTCTGATCTTAAGAATCCTTCTTTATCTGCATCTAAGATTGCAACTAATGCACACTCAGGAATATCTAGTCCTTCCCTAAGTAAATTAATTCCCACTAGAATATCAAACACACCCATACGTAAATCTCTTATGATTTCTATCCTCTCAAGAGTGTCGATATCAGAATGCATATATCTAACTTTCAAACCATTTTCATGAAGATATTCTGTGAGATCTTCTGCCATTTTTTTTGTTAGAGTTGTTGCTAATACTCTGAACCCATTAGCTATTACCTTTGCAGCTTCATGCATTAAATCATCTACTTGTGTTTTAGCTGGTTTAATTTCAACAGGGGGATCAATTAAGCCAGTAGGTCTAATGATCTGACTAATAGATTCATTGTTAGTTTGTTTTAATTCCCACGGACCAGGCGTTGCTGAAACAAATACAGTCTGCGTTCTCATAGCGTCCCATTCATCAAACTTTAATGGTCTATTGTCCATGCAAGACGGCAATCTAAATCCATACTCAGACAAAGTACTTTTTCTTGTACGGTCTCCTTTGTACATACCGTTTAACTGAGGAACAGTAACATGACTTTCATCAACAAATAATATTGCGTTATCTGGAAAATATTCGAACAGTGTAGGAGGTGGTTCACCAGATTTTCTGCCAGATAAATATCTAGAATAATTTTCTATTCCATTACAAGTACCAGTCGCTTCAATCATTTCTAAATCAAATTTAGTTCTTTCTCGTAATCTTTGTGCTTCTAGTAATTTATTATTTTTTTCATGCATTTCT
>Ga0307986_10003400_pt1 | contig 11072 bp, 7 predicted proteins | sample EllFjometageno82_FD_203170 | JGI IMG/M metagenome (GOLD analysis project Ga0307986, IMG submission 203170) | Marine microbial communities from Ellis Fjord, Antarctic Ocean - #82 | ecosystem: Environmental > Aquatic > Marine > Unclassified | place: Southern Ocean | collected 2014-10-09
CACCTTTTCACCCTTGCCTTGATAAGGCGGTTTATTTTCTGTGGCACTATCCCTAAGGTCACCCTCGCCAGCCATTAACTGGCACTGTGTCTTTATGGAGCCCGGACTTTCCTCTATTAACTAAAGTTAACAGCGACAAGCCAACTATCTAGCATAAAAGTTTTATTATACTTATGTAGTAAAAATCAAGCTAATATTTTAAAGAACTAGCTAAATAATAGCTAATTTGAAGACATTTTTGGTCAATTATTCCATTAACCTTATTTTGCCTAAACCTTCTCTGAAATGTTTTTACTATTTTTGAATCGTTTTTAGATAATTTTTTTTTATCAAAATATCTATAGCCAATTTTATATAAGTTATTAAAAAAAAAATTACGTAAATCGCTTTTACTCAAATCTTTATTCTTAAGGTTTACTTTACTTGTATTATACCAGTATCCAATTTTTTTTTTTGACAGTAAATGCCAAGGAAATTTTTCTCCCGGATCTTTTTTTCTTAAAGGAGCGATGTCTGAATGACCAACAATATTTTGGTTCTTTATTTTATATTTTTTAACCAAACTTTTACAGAGTAAAATTAAATTAGTAATTTGTTTATTAGAAAAGTTTTCATATCCGAATTGATGACCTTTATTTACAAGCTCAATGCCAATCGATTGACTATTTAAATTAATTAGATTTTTCCATTTTGATTTTCCTGCATGCCAAGCGGTTTTTTTTTCATCCACCATTCTTGTTATGCTGCCTTTCCTATTAATCAAATAGTGGGTACTTACTTTACTACTTTTTTTAATTAATCTTTTAATACATGCTCGTTCTGATTGCATTCCAGTATAATGAATGACTATAAATTTGATTTTTTTTTTGTTACGGTCTTTTAAAGAATGATTTGGAGAATTTAGTATGTTAATTTTCATGATTAAAAATTTTAAATAATGCCATAAAAGTCAGAATACATTGACTTTTTTACACTAGTAATAATAAATATTTTATATATATAGACCTTAATGGATATTAAAAAAACTATAATTATTATTTCAGCTAGTATTTTTCTTCTTTCTACAAGCTTGAAAGCAGAAACAGAGAAAGAATGCTTTGAAGGAGTAAGTAGAAGCATATTTAAGTTTAATCAAGGTTTTGATAATGTAGTTTTAAGGCCAGTTGCTGCTGCGTATAATAAATTACCTAAAACAATCAGAAACGGAACAGGAAATTTTACTTCTAATATTGGAACTCTACTAACAATTCCTAACCATGTTTTACAGGGTCAGTGGAAATTGGCAGGTGATTCAGCTGCAAGCTTTATGATTAACTCAACTATTGGTGTTCTTGGATTTGCTAATCCAGCTGCTAAAATGGGATTAGAGAACCAGCAAGAAGACGTTGGTCAAACACTAGGTGCTTATGGTTTTGGAGGAGGATGTTATTTTGTACTACCTATATTAGGCCCAACAACAATGAGAGACTCTATAGGTATGATTGCGGACTCCTTTATTGATCCGTTTGCACATGTTACGATAAGAGAAAAAGAGCTATTAAGCGTATCAGGAAATAATATAGACTATTTTTCAGTTAAAGGTGCTTCAGCAATTGATTTTAGAGGAAACAATATGACAAATCTAGATAGTCTAGAAAAAAATTCTATGGATGCATATGCTACATTTAAAAGCTTGTATTTACAAAATAGAGAAAAAAAAATATCCAATACTTTTTCGTTAAGTGATGAAGAAGATTGGGCTGATTTTAACAAATAAATTTATAAAGAATGAAAAAACTAATTAATTTATTAGTATTTGTAGCTTTAACTTTAATTAGTACGAATGCTTTTTCTTACAATTCAGATCCCGAGATGTTTATTGTTGATCTTGTAGATGATGCTACTAAAACATTGAGTGACAAAAATATTTCAAAACAAGATAAGTCTAAAAAAATTAAAACTATTGCTCTTGAGAATGTAGATATAAATGCACTGGGTTTGTATACACTAGGTGGAGTGAGAAAAACGTTGGAACCAGATAAACTCACAGAATATAAAAAATTATTTGAAAAATATTTTCTAAAAAGTTTAACATCAAGACTAACTGATTACTCAAGTCAAGAATTTGAAGTTACATCTGCTAATCAAAAAAGTGATTTGTATACTATTGTAAGCTCCAGAATAAAAGAGAGCTCTTCTCAGCCTGAAATAAAAATAGATTGGAGAGTTTATACTAAGAATCCAGCCAAACCTTTAATTAGAGATTTAATTGTTGAAGGATTAAGTCTAGCTAAAACTCAAAAAGAAGAATTTGCTTCAATACTGAGTTCAAATAATAACGATATAAATATCTTATTTTTAAAACTAGAAGAATTTATCAATAATTAATTGGTGGGCCCGGTAGGACTCGAACCTACGACCAATACATTATGAGTGTACTGCTCTAACCAACTGAGCTACAGGCCCAAAACAATATCGTGTATAGCAGAATTTATTTTTCGAGGAAACTTTTAAGTTGTTTGGATCTGCTTGGATGTTTGAGTTTTCTTAAAGCTTTTGCTTCGATTTGTCTTATTCTTTCCCTTGTTACTGAGAATTGTAAGCCTACTTCTTCCAAAGTATGATCTGTATTCATTCCTATACCAAACCTCATTCTCAGAACTCTTTCCTCTCTTGGCGTTAGAGAGGCTAGTATTTTAGTTGTAGACTCGCTTAAATTGGATTGAATAGCTGTGTCTAAGGGCTGGAGAGCATTCTTGTCTTCGATGAAATCTCCTAGACTGCTGTCTTCTTCGTCGCCTACAGGAGTTTCAAGAGAAACTGGTTCTTTTGCAATTTTTAAAACTTTCCTAACTTTCTCTAAAGGCATGGCAAGTTTTTTTGCTAGTTCTTCAGGTGTGGGTTCTCTTCCAAACTCACTCATTATTTGCCTTTGTGTTCTTACAATCTTATTTATTGTCTCAATCATGTGAACTGGAATTCTAATTGTTCTTGCTTGGTCGGCAATAGATCTTGTAATTGCTTGTCTTATCCACCAAGTAGCATAAGTAGAAAATTTATAACCTCTTCTATACTCAAATTTATCTACGGCTTTCATGAGGCCAATATTACCCTCTTGAATTAAATCTAAGAATTGTAGTCCTCTATTTGTGTACTTTTTAGCTATGGAAATTACTAACCTTAGATTAGCTTCAACCATTTCTTTTTTAGCTACTCGAGATTCTCTTTCCCCTTTTTGAATTCTACTAACTAGTTTTTTAAATTCACCTACTGAAAGACCTATTTTCTCACTAAACTCAACCAGCCTTTCTCTAATTTCACTAAAATCATTTTTAAATTTTTTAAAAAAAGCTTTCCAAATTGGGTTCTCAGTCAAAAAAGACTCAAATTTTGGATTTATTTCATTGCCAATATAGTACTTTAAAAATTCATCACGAGTAATTTTATTGTCTAGAGCTAGCCTTAGAAGAACACCTTCTAAAGAAACAATTTTTTTATTTTCTTTATAGTGAGCTTGCACCAATTCTTCAACTACATTGGGCGCAAGTTGTAGGTTTGTAAAGTTATCAACTAGTGTAGTTTGAATTTTTTTAAAATTTTTATTTTTAGAAGCTGAAAGTTCCTTTGAAGCCAGAATACAATCTAAATTTTCTCTTTGGTATTTTTGTAATTTTAAATAATCTTTGGTTAAATTGTCAATAATTTTAATAATTTTAGGCCTTATTTCTTCTTCCATTTTTGCAAGGGAAACATTAAATTCATCTTCTTCTTCGGCAGCAGGAGGCGATCCCTCTGTTTTTTTATTGTCTTCTTTATTTTTTTTAACATCTGCTTCTGCTTTACGTTTTTTATTTTTTTCTTCGCTAGCTTCAAAGTCTTCATATGTTGAATCTATATCTATGATATCTCTTACTAAAAGTTCGTTGCTTTCAATTTTTTCTTTCCATTCATATATTTTTTTTGCAATTAGTGGACTTTGGGTTAAAGCATTAATCATAACATCTTTTCCTGCTTCGATTCTTTTCGCAATAGCTATCTCGCCTTCTCTAGAAAGGAGCTCAACACCACCCATCTCTCTAAGATACATTCTTATTGGATCGTCGCTCTTATCAGATTGCTTTTCTTGGCCTGCTGCTGGAACTTCTTTTTTTTTATTCGATTGATATTGAGATTTTTTTTCAACAAGAGTTACACTTTGCTCCAAAATAATCATAAACGCTTTTTCAACGTTATCGACTGAGCCTCCCCTTTTTCCTAGTGATTTACCTAATTCTTCGTAAGTTATAAACCCACGCACTTTTCCTTTATCAAGGAGTCTTTCAAATGATTTTGTAATTAATTTTTCGACCATTTAACTTAATTTTTAAATTATAGCGAAGCTATATATAGTATGAATTTATATAAAATCTATCTTTTTTTTATTCCCTATTTAGTTGGCTTTTAAGCTTAATAAGCTCAGAATAAGAGCCTTCATCTAAATTTTTTGCCACCTTATTCTCTAAAAATTCAATTTGTTTTAATTGATTCATTTCTTTTAATTCTTCTATCAAATCATTAAGTATTTCTTCACGCTCTTCTTCATTTTTTTTAAGAAGGATGTTCTTTAAATTGGTATTTTTTTCAATTTCATTCACTAAATTATTATACTTTACATCAATCTTAGGTTTGTCGTTCACGAGGGTATCACTGATTTTTGATTGATTTATTATCTCTTTTTTTAACTCACTATTTTGTTCGTTCATAAAATCAATTTTTAAAAGATCATCTAGCTTATTTTCTGCAGAGCCTAGGTAATTTAAAAGTATAAATAAGATTGATCGTTCTTTAATTTCTGCTTTTGAAAATTCACTTTGTTCTCTGTGTAGTTGCTTAGTTTCGTTTAAAATATTAAAATTTTTTTTTACATATGGAGTAAAAACTTTTTTAAAATTTTGAATCGGTGTTAACCCTTTTAATTTACTCAGGAAGTCTTCTAAAATATACTTTTTTAAAGTCTCATCTTTAATAGCGTAACACAAACTCTTAATTTTCTTTTCAAATTTCGATATTTCAAAAGGATTATTTGCATCAACATTTGATAGATAAACATCCCATATATATGACTGTATTATTTTTTTTGATTTCAAAAACTCATTAAATTTGTCTTTGCCATTTTTTTTGATAAAATCATCAGGATCTTCTCCTTTTGGCATTATAGAAAAATAAATTTTATTATTCTCGTTAATTAAAGGTAAAAGTTTTTCTGCAATACGCAAAGCTGCGCTTTGTCCGCTTTGATCGCCATCTAAGCAAATAATAGGGCTAGAGAAAAACTTCCAGATTAATTCTATTTGAATATCTGTTAGTGCTGTACCTGAATTTGAAATAGTATTTTTTATACCTGCTGCGTACAAACTAACAACGTCCATATATCCCTCAACAATAATGGTTTCGTTTGTTTCTGATCTTAAAGCCTTAGCTTTATCCAGGTTAAAAACTGTTCTTCCTTTCTTGTAAAATTCAGTTTCTGGTGAATTAATATATTTTGCTAACTTACTTTCTCTAATTATTCTTCCACCAAAAGCAATGGTCTCATTAGTTAAATTATTAATTGGGAAAATAATTCTAGAATTAAAACGATCAACAAATTTATTAGTTGTTTCATTTTTGTAATAAAGACCAGTTAGAGAGATTTCTGTTTCATTGAATTTATTTAAAATTTTTTCATAAAAGGTATTTTGCCATGGCACATAGCCTAGATTAAATTCTTTAATGATACTCTGATTTAATCCTCTTTTTTCTAGATATGCTAAAGCCTGACTATTTTCAGAATTAAAAAGTTGCTGATGAAAAAAATCAGAATATTCTTTAAAAATTTTTTTATAGGTATTAAATCTTTTTTCTTTTTCAGTATCCATTGTTGAGAACTTATATTGTGGCATACCTGCTTCGTTTGCTAATTCTTTTACAGCTTCTCCAAAACCTAGGGATTTTGTTTTCATTAAAAAATCAAAAATATTTCCGTGCTCTCCTGTACTAAAACAATGGTAAAATTCTTTTTCGTCACTTACTGTAAATGATGGGCTTTTCTCGTTCTTGAATGGAGATAAACCTACAAATTCTTTTCCTCTTTTTTTTAGCTGAACTGATTTACCAACGACTTGAGATACTTTTAATCTCAACTTAATTTCATCGAGATATTCTTTGGGGTATTTCATTATATTTATTTTAAAATTATTTTTATTATTGATCCTACTTTAGAAAAATCTAAAACATCGCCATGAGTTTTCTTTAATTCTCCCATTACTTTACCCATATCTTTTATAGAGTTGGCTTGTACTTTTTTAATCACGTCTTCACATAACTTCTTTGTGTCTTCTTCGCTTAATTGTTTTGGAAGAAAAGAACTTATTATTTCTATTTCTTTAGTCTCAGTTTCTAAAAGTTCTACACGGCCTGCCTTCTTATATACTTCACACGATTCATTTCTTTGTTTAATCATTTTCTTTAAAAGACCCACGACATCTTGGTCTGTTAATTCTTTAGTCTCCTTGTTCCTATTGGCAATTAAGGCATCTTTTATGCCTGAAACAATAAGTCTTAGAGTCGGATAAAGATTCTTGTCTTTATTCTTAAGAGATTGGTTTAATTTTTCTTCTATTTGCGTTTTTAGAGACATAGTTAGTTTTTTCTTTTTACTTTAATCACAATTTTTCTTCAAAAGAAAAATATCTTTCTTGACGATTATATTTCTATTTCATATCTTGCGCAAAACCATGTTTATAAGTATTTGCTTTAACTCATGAGTTGTATTTGAAAAAGATAAGACAAATAAAAAACTCTAATAAAAATCTTAAACCGATCAATTCTACCGCTATTTTAATTCTAGAAAATGGAACTTATTTTAATGGTTTTGGATTAGGTTATGAAGGAGCAGCTACTGGGGAAGTTTGTTTTAATACTTCAATTAGTGGTTATCAGGAGATTATATCGGACCCATCCTACGCAGAGCAAATAATTAACTTCACTTTTCCACATATAGGAAATGTTGGAACCAACAAGGAAGACCAAGAGTCTGATGAGGTTTGGACGAAAGGTATAATTTTAAATTCTGAAATAACAGATCCGTCTAATTACCGTTCTTTAAAAAATTTTGATCTGTGGTTAAAAAAAAATAAAATAGTTGGAATTACTGGGCTAGACACTAGAAGCTTAACAAATTTTATTAGGGACAAAGGAGCACCAAAGGGAACAGTGGTTTTTTCTAAAACTGGAAATTTTAACATTAAAAAATTAACTAGATCTACTGTTAGCTGGACTGGTTTAAAAAACTTAGATTTAGCACAAAAAGTTTCAACTAAAAAAAATTATGTGTGGACAGGATTAAAAACTTGGAAAAAAAGTAGTGGATATCTTAAAAATAGAAAAAATTCATTGCACGTTATTGCAATTGATTATGGTATTAAAAAAAATATTTTAAGATATTTTTCTAATTTTAATTGTAAAGTTACCGTTGTTTCATGCAAAACAAAAGCTCAAGAAATATTAAAATTAAAGCCAAATGGTATTTTCTTGTCTAATGGCCCGGGTGATCCCGCTGCAACAGGAAAATATGCGATTAATATTATTAAAGAATTAATAAAAAACAATATGCCTATTTTCGGTATTTGTCTGGGGCATCAAATATTAGCTTTGGCATTAGGTGCTAAAACTAAAAAAATGAAGTTGGGACATAGAGGAGCCAACCACCCTGTAAAAAATTTGATTAAAGATAATGTTGAAATTACAAGTCAAAATCATGGATTTGAAATAACCAAGAAAAGTTTGCCAAAAAATATTGAGATTACACATAAATCTTTATTTGATAATTGCATCGAAGGAATAAGGTTAAAAAATAAACCTATTTTCTCTGTGCAATATCATCCAGAGTCTAATCCTGGACCACAGGATAGTGTTTATTTGTTTCAAGAATTTATTAACAATATGAAAAAAAATGCCAAAAAGAAAAGATCTTAAAACTGTACTAATAGTCGGTGCGGGACCAATAATAATTGGTCAAGCGTGTGAGTTTGATTACTCTGGTACGCAAGCCTGTAAAGCTTTGAAAGACGAAGGTTACAAAGTTGTTCTAATTAACTCTAACCCCGCAACTATTATGACTGACCCCGGAGTTGCAGATAAAACTTATATTGAGCCAATTACTTTGGAGATTCTAGAAAAAATTATTCAAAAAGAAAAACCAGATGCAATTCTACCAACAATGGGTGGACAAACTGCTTTAAATTTAGCAATGGAAGCAGAGCGAAAAGGAATTCTAAAGAAGTATAAAATTGAACTGATTGGTGCAAATTCTAAAGCTATCTCAAATGCAGAGGATAGAAAAAAATTTAGAAAGAATATGATTGATATCGGTTTAGACTTACCAAAATCAAAAGTTGTAAATCACATTAAAGATGCTGCTAAAGTGCTTAAACAAATTGGTTTACCTGCAATAATTAGACCAGCGTTTACTTTAGGTGGTTTAGGTGGCGGTATCGCTAAAAATGAAAAAGAATATTTTAAAATAGTTAAAGATGGTTTGCACGAATCTCCAGTAAGCCAAATATTAATAGAAGAATGTCTTGAAGGTTGGAAAGAATTTGAAATGGAAGTAGTTAGAGACAGAAAAGATAACTGTATCATTATTTGCTCTATTGAAAATATTGATCCAATGGGAATTCACACAGGCGACTCTGTTACTGTAGCCCCTGCTCTAACACTGACAGATAAAGAATATCAAGTAATGAGAAATGCATCAATCGCATGTCTCAGAAAAATTGGAGTAGAAACAGGTGGATCGAATGTTCAATTTGCAATTAACCCAAAAGATGGAAGAATGGTTATTATTGAGATGAATCCAAGAGTTTCTAGATCGTCAGCTCTTGCGTCTAAAGCAACTGGTTTTCCAATTGCAAAAGTAGCTGCGAAACTTGCAATTGGTTATACGCTTGATGAACTAAAGAATGAAATTACAAAAACAACGCCAGTTTCTTTTGAACCAACCATAGACTATGTGGTTACAAAAATTCCAAGATTTACCTTTGAAAAATTTTCTACTTCTGATGCAATTTTGGGTACTTCAATGAAATCTGTTGGTGAAGCTATGGCAATAGGTAGAAACTTTAAGGAGTCTCTTCAAAAAGCACTTGTTTCTCTTGAGATTGGTTTTTCAGGGTTAGATAGAATTTTCCCACTTAGCAAAAAAGATATAGAAAAAAAATTAAAGAAAAATATACCTAATAAAATTTTATTAGTTGCTGAAGCTTTTAGAAAAAAAATTGATATTAAAAAAATACAAAACTTATCTAAAATAGATAATTGGTTCTTGGAGCAAATAAAAGAAATAGTAGAAGCTGAAAATAAAATTAAGAAAAAAGGCCTGCCTAAAAATTACAATGAATTTAACAGAATTAAATCTATAGGTTTTTCAGACAAAAAATTAGCTGAAATCACTAAAATATCAGAAGAAAGTATTCGAAAAAAAAGAACTGCATTAAAAGTGCTTCCTGTTTACAAAAAAGTGGACACATGTGCTGCGGAATTTAAATCTTTTACCCCCTATATGTATTCTACGTATCAAAGAAACTATTCAGTTAGATCTGAATGTGAATCTAATCCTTCATTAAAGAAAAAAATTATAATTTTAGGTGGTGGCCCTAACAGGATTGGGCAAGGAATTGAGTTTGATTACTGCTGTTGTCAGGCCAGTTATGCCCTTAAAGATGTTGGTTTCGAAACTATAATGATTAATTGTAATCCAGAAACTGTATCAACTGACTACGACACAAGTGATAGATTATATTTTGAGCCATTGAAAGAAGAATATGTTTATAACATTGTCAAAAAAGAAAAAGAAAAAGGAAACCTTGTAGGAATTATTGCTCAATTTGGAGGACAAACACCCATTAAGCTCGCAAAGTTTTTACATGACAATAAGCTTCCAATTTTGGGAACTCAATATACTTCTATCGATTTAGCCGAAGATAGGGATAGATTTCGAAAATTACTCTATAAATTGAAATTAAAACAAGCAGAGAGCGGTATAGCTAAAACATTTAAACAAGCTATTCAAATTGCAAATAAAATAGGTTTACCTTTAATGGTTAGACCTTCATACGTTTTAGGCGGAAGAGCAATGGAAATAGTCTACGAGAAAAGTCAACTAAAAAACTTTGTAGAAGAAGCTTTTAAAGCAGCAGAAAAAAATCCAATATTAATTGATAGGTTTATCGATAACGCAATGGAAATTGATGTGGATGCTATATCTGATGGCAAACAAGTATTTGTTGCAGGAATAATGCAGCATATTGAAGAGGCAGGTATTCACTCAGGTGACTCCGCTTGTTGTCTGCCGCCAATATCAATTAAGAAAAATTTAATAACCAAAATAGAAAATCAAACTAAGAAATTAGCACTAGCTTTAAATGTTAAAGGTTTTATGAATGTTCAATTTGCTATTAAAAATGATGAAATTTATGTTATCGAAGTGAACCCTAGAGCTAGCAGAACAGTTCCTTTTGTGTCAAAGGCTAAAGGAATTCCTCTTGCTAAAATTGCATCTAGAGTCATGGCTGGAGAAAAGTTATCTAATTTCAACTTGAGAAGTAAGACCAAAAATATGTTTGCAGTCAAAGAGGCTGTTTTTCCTTTTAATAAATTTCCAAAAAGTGATGTATTGCTAGGTCCAGAAATGAAATCAACTGGTGAGGTCATGGGTTTTGACAAAGACTTTGGTATGGCATTTGCAAAAAGTCAAATTGGTGCTTCAAATTCTTTACCAACGAAAGGTTTGGCATTTATATCTTTAAAAAATAGTCATAAAGAAGAAGGCGTAAATTTAGCTAGACAGTTATTAAAATTAAACTTTACTCTATGTGGAACTGGTGGGACTGCAGACTTTATTATGCAACATGGTATGAAATGTAAAAAAATAAATAAAGTTAGTGGTGGCTCACCTCATATTGTAGATGTTTTAAATTCAAAGAAAATTGCTTTAGTGATTAATACTGGTGGAGGAAATAGTGAACAAAAACTTAATGATGCAATGGCTCTTAGAAGAGCAACTTTAGTTAATA
>Ga0307986_10003401_pt1 | contig 11072 bp, 11 predicted proteins | sample EllFjometageno82_FD_203170 | JGI IMG/M metagenome (GOLD analysis project Ga0307986, IMG submission 203170) | Marine microbial communities from Ellis Fjord, Antarctic Ocean - #82 | ecosystem: Environmental > Aquatic > Marine > Unclassified | place: Southern Ocean | collected 2014-10-09
TCTAAAGTAGTAGTTCCGCCAAGCTTATCATCAATGAGTTTCATACCCTTGTAAATTTCAGTTTTTTTATCGAAATAATTTATAAAACTATTTTCCACTTCCAGTTTTGATATTCCAAACACGCTTAAAGCAATTACAATCAAAGCAGAACCAAATATAATCGAAGTATTATTTTTGGTGAAATTACTGAGGGCGTTAGTTATTTTAGACTCTTCATTTTCTTCACCTATAGAGTCCTCAACACCAGTAAATGTATTAAGAAGAGCAGGGACTAATGTAAAAGTTATAATTACAGATACGATGAGTCCTAATGTCATCATCCAACCAAAATCGATAATAGGTTTTATGCCACTAAATATTAACGATAAAAAAGCACATATTGTAGTTAATGCAGTATAAAGTATTGGTAAAAACATTTTACTACTTGCCTCATAAACAGCTTCTTGGACGCTTAAGTTTTTAAATTCTTTCTTAATTTGTAAAAATCTAACAGTAACATGTATGTTCATCGCCATATTTAGTATCAACATTAAAGCAATAAAATTTGAAGAAATTACCGTGACTTTCCAGCTTAATAAACCTAAAACTCCAATCATTGTGCCTACAGAAAAAGCACAACCTAGCAACGGTATAACAACTAATTTAATTTTCTTAAAAATAAACCATAAAGTAATAATGATAAACAAAAATACACCAATGCCAAAAACAACAATATCTCTTTGAACGAATGACATCATGTCATCTGTTATCATCGGTAGACCACCTAAATGTATCTGGGCATTTTCACCATATTTGTTAATTACTTCTCTAATATCATTAATATTCTGATGGTTTTTTATGTTATATAAGCTTCTGTAAGTGTCGTATTCATTATTAAAAATATCTCTACTTTTTTTCTGTGAGCTATTTAGATTTCCTTCTAACTCTAGATTAAAATAATTATTTTTAGTTTTTATAAATTCGTTTAGTTTTTTATCTTTTTTTAAATAAACAACAACGCCTGAAGTCTTTCCATCTTTGCTGATAACATAATCTCTATAAATTGGACTATTAAGAATTTCATCAAAACCTCTTTTTTTGTCTATTTCCGGATACGATAAAGTTTTATAATTTTTCAATCTTTCCATTAAAGGCTCGTCACTACTTTTGAAAAGAGGAACGTCAATTACTGTAATTACACTATCAACCCATTCAAGCCTTTCTATTTTTGATTTCAGAAACTGTAGATTGATAATTGTTTCTTCATCTGTAAAGCTCAATACTGGTGTGTAGGTAAGAATAAGAAAGTCTTTAGAGCCGTACCTTTCACTAACTTCTCTTAGATACTTTAAATCTTTGTCACTCTCTAGCAACAAGGAATCTGACGAAGCATCTAATTTAAAATCTTTAGAAAAATATAGAAAAAATGACAAAGCGCAGCAAACTAAAAAAATAGAAGTTTTTGAAAAATCAATAATAAGTGTTTTGTAAATTTTGCCAAACATCGCTTAAGTTGAGATATATCTTAAATATTAGATAACTAAAGTATTAATTTTTAGGCAAATCTTTAAATTTTGTGTACATACCTTCAAATTCCACATGCACTGTCCCAGTAGACCCGTGTCTATGTTTGCCAATAATAAGACTTGCCAATCCATGAATATCACTCATTTTTGATTGCCATTCGGCATGTTCAATAGAGCCTTGTTTCGGTTCTTTCTTCTCAAGATAATACTGTTCTCTATAAACAAATAAAACAACATCAGCATCTTGTTCAATAGAGCCAGATTCTCTTAGATCCGATAACTGAGGTATTTTATCATCTCTTTGTTCAACAGCTCTTGATAGTTGGGATAGAGCAACTACAGGCACATTAAGCTCTTTGGCTAGTGCTTTTAAACCCTGGGTAATTTCTGAAATTTCCTGGACTCTACCGTCCATTCTATTTGAATTTGTTCTCATTAATTGTATATAATCTACCACAATCAATTTTAATCCAAATAATCTTTTAATTCTCCTTGCTCTATTGCTCAGAGTTGAGATCGCAATCGCTGGAGTTTCATCTATATAAAGAGGAAGGTCATATATATTTCTTGAAGCTTCAATATAACGGTTTAGTGTATCCTCTGTTGCTTTTCCAGTCCTTATTTCGTGAGAAGAAATTCTAGCTTGCTCAGATAAAATACGCGTAGATAATTGTTCCGAAGACATCTCTAAAGAAAAAAAAGCAACTGATCCTTTTTCATTATTTTCCTGCATGGTCTTTGCTGCATGATATGCAATATTAGTAGCAAGAGCTGTTTTACCCATAGACGGTCTTCCGGCTATAATCACAAGATCAGATCTGTGTAGACCACCTAATTTTTCATCTAAATCTGTTAAACCAGTCGGAACACCTACAATTCCTTGGTCACTTTTCATAGCTAATGTAGCCATCTCAATAGTTTGATCAATTGCTTGGTTAAACTTTAAAAAAGTTTGCGAAAAATTTCCTCTTTCTGCTAAATCAAATAAAGATTTTTCAGCATCTACGATTATATTTTCGCCTGTTTTTTCTATTTGATCATCTTTAGCTTCATCTAAAATACCATCAGAAATAAATATAAGCTCTCTCTTAACATACATCTCATGAATTATTTTTGAATAGTCTATGGCTTGTTTTATAGAAGAAGAGAATCTAGTTAATTTAACAAGATAATCAACACCTCCAACTTCACTTAAACCAGAGTCATTTTCAAAATAGTTTTTGAGAGTAATAGGGTTAGCTATCATTCCTTTATTATTTAAATTTTCAATTACTTCATAAATTTTTCTGTGTACAGGATCAAAAAATTTACCAGAGGTGACAATGTTAGAAATTTCATCAATAATATCATTATTAACCAAAACAGAACCAATTAAAGATTGTTCAGCTTCTATATTTGAAGGTAGTTTATTTTCGTTTGGGTTGTTAGCACTGAGTTTTACTTCTTCCATAAAAATATAATAGTTCAAGCAAGCTTAATAAAAACTTAAAAGTTACACACTTTTTTTACCACCTGTGGAAAAATATTATTTAAATAGAGTCTGTTTTATCGACTTTTAAATTAACACTAACTGTAACTTCAGCGTGAAGATTAATGTTAATTTTGTAATTACCAACTTGAGTAATTTCTTGTCTTAAGTCTATTTGCGAAGGGTTGATTTCAATGTTTAGAGTATCTTTAAAGGCGATGGACACTTCTTTTGGTTTTATTGATCCATATAATTCTCCATTTTCTTTAGATTCTTTATTAAATTTTAAAGTTTTGTTTGTAATTTTTGCTGCAATTTCATTAAATTGTTTTTTAGACTCTTCATTTTTTTTATTCAATTCAACTTTTTTCTTGTTTACAAATTCCACATTTTCTTTGCTAGCTCTTAGGGCCTTACCTTGTCTCAAAAGATAATTTCTACCAAAGCCACTCTTAACCTCAACTTGGTCACCAATTTTACCAAGTTTTAAAATATTTTCTAAAAGTATGATTTGCATAATTAAATCAGTCCTAAAATTTTTGCTTTTTTTATTTCACTCGTTAGTTTTCTCTGTTTATTTTGAGATACAGAAGTTATTCTAGACGGCATAATTTTATCTGTGTCAGATATATATCTTTTAAGTAATTTTATATTTTTATAATCTACAACAGGGGCATCCTTACCAGATAGTGGACATTTTTTAGAAAATCGAGAATCAGATTTTTGAAACAAACTAAGTTTGTTCAAAGGGTTCTGAGGCCTCTTATTAAATTTTTTATTACTTTTTCTTTTCATTTTTATCTTTTTCTTTAAAATATTCAGTTTCTGTATCTAATTTTTTGTACCTTACGGTTAAGTGCCTCAATAGAGAATTATCAATTATACTACTCTTTTTTATTTCTTCTAAAGTTTTACTTTCAGCCTTAAATTTATAATGAATATAAAAACCTTTTTTGTAAGCTTTGATCTTATTTGCAAATCCTAAAAGTCCCCATTTTTCAATTTTTATTATCTCACCGTCTGTTTCAGTAATAATATCTTTATATTTTTTTTCTAATTTTTCTAAATCTGGCGTAGAAATGTCTTGTTTTGCTATTAATGTATGTTCGTAAAAGCTCATTGTGCAATCATTATTGTTTATTTATTAAAAGAACGGTTTTATACTATTATAAATACGTCAATTCAATACTAATAATGTTATAAAAAAACCGTTTATACAAATGAAAGCTATATTATTTCCAGGTCAGGGTTCACAATTAGTTGGTATGGGAAGCGAATTCTATAACAACTTTCCAAGTGTAAAAAAAATTTTTTCAGAAGCAGATGAAGCAGTCAATTTTAAAATATCTAAAATCATACTTGAAGGTCCAGAAAGTGAGCTTAAACTTACCCAGAATACTCAACCCTCAATACTAATAGTTAGTTACGCAATTTTTTCAGTTTTAAAAAATGAATTTGATTTTAACATGGAAAAAATAAAATATTTTGCTGGCCACTCATTGGGCGAATATACTGCCTTACTTTGTAGTGGGTCGTTAACTTTTAAAGACGCATTATATTTACTTTTTGAAAGAGGAAAATCAATGCAAGAAGCAGTCCCTGTTGGAAAAGGATGCATGCTTGCAGTTCTTGGTGCAACCGTCGAACAAATCAATGATAGTATGCGCCAACTACAAAACAAAGGTGTTTGTGAAATTGCAAATGATAATGCTGAAGGCCAGATCATTGTAAGCGGTAATACAGAAACGATTGAAGAACTTAAAAATATTCTGAAAGAAAAAAAAAAGAAAAGTATCATCCTACCCGTAAGCGCACCTTTTCATTGCTCATTAATGAATCCAGCAGCTGTTAAAATGAAGGAAAAAATTAATAGCATAAACTTTAAAAAACCAAATTATGAAATTGTAAGTAATTTTACTTCGCTACCAACAAACAATCCCGAAGATATTAAAAATTTATTAATCAAACAAATATATTCAAAGGTAAGATGGAGAGAGAGCATGCTTTTTATGGGAAATAAAAAAATTAATAATTTTATAGAGATAGGCCCTGGTAAGATTTTAACAGGTTTAATTAAAAGAATACTACCCAATAGTAATTCCTTTAGTATTAATTCAATAGATGATATTAAAAAATTAAACAATGAATCTTAAAAATAAAAAAGTATTAATCACTGGTGCCACCGGTGGTATTGGGTACAGTTTGGTAAAAAAATTTTCAGAATTAGGTTCTATAATTTTAGCAACGGGAACAAATCTTGATAAATTAGATAATCTAAAAAATGAATTTAAAGATATTAATATTAAACAATTTAAATTAGACGAACATGCAAAAATAGAGGAATTTATAGATTCTTGTCACAGAGATCTTGGTGGACTTGACGTCTTAATTAATAATGCGGGGATAACACTAGATAATTTATCGATTAGACTTGCAGATGAAAATTGGAAAAAAGTAATAGATATTAATCTAACGTCTACTTTTTTGATGTGTAAATACTCTATAAAAAAAATGTTAAAAAACAGATATGGAAAAATTATAAATATTACTTCTATCGTTGGACACACAGGCAATCTTGGTCAAGCTAACTATGCTGCCTCTAAAGCAGGTATCGTTGGTTTTTCTAAAAGTTTAGCCATCGAATACGCAAAGAAGAAGATTAATATTAATTGTATTTCACCGGGGTTTATAAAAACTGAAATGACAGACAAAATTGACGACGAGTTTAAAAAGATGCTTATAGCAAAAATTCCAAGCGGCGACTTAGGCACAGGAGATGATATTGCAAACTGTACAGCGTTTTTATCCTCAGATATGTCAGATTACATAACTGGTGAAACTATACATGTTAATGGTGGCATGTATATGTCTTGACAATTATTATTAATAATTTAATAACAAATTAAACCATCAATCGAAAAATAGGAATTAAATGTCAGATGTAAGCACAAAAGTTAAAAAAATAGTAGCAGACCACCTTGGTGTCGAAGAAGAAAAGGTTACAAATGAAGCAAGTTTTATTGACGACCTAGGAGCAGACAGCCTAGACACAGTAGAGTTAGTAATGGCATTTGAGGAAGAGTTTGGTTCTGAAATATCAGATAGTGAAGCAGAAAAAATATTAACAGTTGGTGATGCAATTAAGTTTATTGAAGGCAAATCTACTAATTAATTTTTATTATAAAAATAAAATAATATGACTTCCAGCAATGGTGGTATAATGGTAATTCTTTCTTCGCCATCCGGGGCAGGGAAAACTACATTAACTAAAAAAATTCAACAAAAATATCAAAACTTTAAAATCTCTGTTTCCCACACAACTAGAAGACCACGATCAGATGAAGTTGAAGGAATAGATTATTTTTTTCTAAATCACGAAGAATTTAAAAAAAAAATTGCAAGCGATGAATTTTATGAATATGCAAAAATTTTCGATAACTTTTATGGAACGTCAAAATATTCCGTTAACACATTATTAAAAAAAAATAATGATATTTTATTTGATATTGACTGGCAAGGGACACAACAACTATCTAAGTTTAAGGAGTTAAATTTAATTAAAATATTTTTAGTACCACCCGATAAAAAAGAATTAGAGAAAAGATTAATACAAAGAAATCAAGACATACCTGATGTTATAACAAAAAGATTAAAAGCTTATGATGACGATATTTTTCACTGGTCAGATTATGATTATGTAATAATTAATGATAATTTAGATCATTGTTTTTCTCAGATTGAAAAAATTATTACTCAAGTAAAAATAAATTATTAATAAATTTTTTTCTCAAAAAATTCAGTAATTTTATAATATTCTTTTTCAGATATTTTATTTGGGCGTAAATTCAAATCTATATTGATTTTCTTAGCAATTAATATTGGATCATTAAATAATTCTTTAAAAGCTTTATTTATCATTTTTCTTTTCTTTGAAAAAAAAACCTGAGTAATTTTTTCAAGATTTGAAATATCTTTAATATTGAAGTCTTGATTTATAATCGGCTCAAACACTAAGACAGTAGATTTAACTTTTGGAGCAGGGTAAAAACAGTTTTCTGAAACATTAAAGGAATTAGTTACTTTCAATCTAGCCCTAACCAATATAGACAATCTCCCAAAAGAAGATGACTTAGGTTTTGCTAGTATTTTATCGGCTACTTCTTTTTGAAACATTAAAATTAATTTTTTATATTTCGGTAGCCATTTTTTAAATTTAATTAACTTAACTAATATTTGAGATGATATATTATAAGGTAAATTACCAATAATAATTGTATTATTTTTAATTTTATTTTCTAGTTCAAATTTTAAAACATCTTCATTAAAAATTTTTACATCTAATTGATTATTAATTTTTCCTTTTAAATCATCTGCTAATTGACGGTCTTTTTCTATCAAAATTAAACTCTTGGGATTTTGATCAATAATTTTTTTAGTAACATTTCCTGTTCCTGGGCCAATTTCAACAATATTATTATTTTTTATGTCGCTTAACTTTATTATTTTATCAATAATATTATTATCAATTAAAAAATTTTGTCCTAAAGACTTTTTAGGCCTAACTATCAATTTCATTCAAAAAATTAATTGCACTAATTAAGCTTTGCGGGTTAGCTTTATTCTGGCCTGTTATATCTAGAGCTGTGCCGTGGTCAGGAGATACTCGTAAATATTTTAAACCCAATGTTACATTAATTGCATCGTACCCATAAATAGCCTTAAAAGGAGCAAGTACCTGATCGTGATACATTCCAATAACCGCATTATAGTTTAGCTTTTTACGGTTAGTGAAAATAGTATCTGCTGGAAAAGGACCTTTAATATTCAATCCTAATTTTTTTAACTTTTTTATAACAGGTTCAATAATGAGATTCTCGATTGAATTTTTTCGATTCTCACTATTATGTGGATTCAAGCCCAAAACAACAATTTGAGGTTTTTTATTAAATAAATTTCTGTAAGATTTATTGAAGGCTAGTATCTTTACTTTAATTAAGTTTTTTTTAATTTTTTTTGTAATATTTTTAACTTCCACATGAGTTGTCAAAGGCACTACGCATAGTTTTTTATTATAAATCATCATAATTTCTTTATTTTTTACATTATTTTTTGCAGCTAAATACTCAGTAACACCCAGATATTTATTGTTAAATATTGATTTATTTACAGGGGCGTTAACAAAACCTTTAATTTTTTTAGCGCTCGCTAATTTGTGAGCAACCATTAAACTTTTAAGAACATAATCTTTTGTATTAATAGTTTTATTCTTAAAAATAGATTTAGAGTTTAGCTGTACATCTAAAATATTTATTTTTTTACTATCATTAATTTCATCAATAGATTTAACTTTTAATAATTGTACTTTAAGACCAATTTTATCAATTTGTTTTTTAAAAAGTGAATAATTACCTATGACAAATATATTTTTCTTATATTTACTTTTTTTCCATGCCTTTACTATGATTTCAGAATTAATACTATTAGGTTCACCAGCAACAATCGCAATAAATTTTATCATAGAAAATTAATATTCACCGATCGTTCTAAATTTGACAAATGCGATCTAGAATATAAATCTAATTTGTCATTTTTTTTTTTTAATACTATTTTTTTTCTTAACATTCCAATTTCTTCATCATTTTTTTCTACTCTGATATCGTTTAACTTTATAATAGACACAGACGTACTATTCGTTATAGGCAAAGATATTCCACTAATATCAATTTTTTTAACTAGTTTTAAATATTTTTTAGATAAAGTATTTCCATCGATCCATCCTAAACGACCACCTTTTTCAGCTGTAGGTGCAATACTGTATTTTATAGCAGCTGAACTAAATCCTTCTTTTTTAATTAATTCTAAAACCTCTTTCAATTTACCCTCATTATAGTCAAAATTTGAAATTTCTATTTCTGACAAATCATATTCAGTTTTTTTTTCATTTACAGATGTTTCAATCTCATTTGCTACTTCAATTTTACTTATATTAATCTGATTTTTATATATTGAGTAAATTAAAGTATTCCAAAGTAGTTCTGTTTTGTAATCTTCTACAAACACATTGTAATTAATATTATTTTTTATGAAAATATTTTTTAGACCAATTGTGTCTGTATTAAATGTTTTAGCGACTCTTTGAATGTATTTTTTTAAATCCTCTTTATTGTAATCCTTTATTTTATATTTATTAATTTCATTATTTTTAATTGTTTTTTTAACCAAACTTTGTATGGAAGGATCTTTATTACTATTAATGCTTTCTTGTGTAATTTCTTTTTTGTCCAGAACTAGATTTGTTATTATTTTATTCTGTATATCAATCGATGTAACTAATGAGTTTCCAATTTTTATAACAATATTATTTTGAATTACAGAATTTCCTTCTGGTGTAATAAAAAAAAATATTAAACAAACAATGCACAGATTTCTGAAGTTTTTACTCATCATTGGGACATCGGAGTTTTAATTTCAGCAAAAGGTATTATTGATATAGTAAACATCAATCTGTTTGTGGGATCTAGGTCTTTATCAGTATAAAACTCTCTTCTGTAACCAATACCTGCTTTCAAGCAATCATTTATATAATTATAACTTAAATTATAAAACTCTGCCGAACTTGTTAAAAGATTTCTTTTTGTAGAATAACTTAATTCAGTAGAACCAAACTTGTAGTCGATGCCTGATTTTACAAACTCTTGATTTCCAATATGATTTTTTTCTTGTAAATAATCTATATTAAAATTTACTTTATCAAAAATTAAGTTTGCACCAACTTCATTATAATTAAATTTCTTATAACTTTGATCTATAGAAAAATTATAATTAAGATTAACTTTTTCATTAATGTTATATTTAGTAACACCTACCACGTCAGAAAATTGTTGATCTAAAGAAGTGCTCGAAGGAATGTCCATGTTTTCTTTTTCACTAATGACTTGGCCTGCAGACAATGAAAAAACTTCAGCACTTATATTATTTTTTTTATCTAGTTTGTTTTTTTTATATTCAAAACCTACAGAAGTACTTAAGCCACTCTCTACTACATCAATTTCATTTATTTTATTTAAACTAAATAAATTTCCATAATTTAGTTTACCACCATCAATATTTCTCATATGTCCTGGAGCGTATCTTAAAAGAAATTTAGGAGTTAAGGTGTGAAAATTTTTATTAATAACATCATTTTTATAAAGACCCATGTTTGCAAAAAAGCCTAAAGCGGAATTTAACTCTGTATTTGTCCCGTCATTTTTGTATTCATTTTCATTTGTAGAGTCGTAATTTACATTTTTAATAAGTCCCTCAAAATAATTTTCAAATCCTAATTTGCTTAACCATTTATTTGAAGTCCAATTAAAATCATTTACCAACATATTATTTTGTTTGTTGGTTTCATAAGTTCTAACTCTTAAATTAGTTTCTAAATCTAGTAGCCCATATTTTTCGTCCGACATAATATTTTTTTCAATATTTACTGGAAGTAAATATTCATGTCTATTGTTGGCATCCTTATTTAAATCTTCGTACACGCTCGGTGTTAAGCTAAAATAAAAATCTTTATTTTGATAGTTAAGGTCAATTGAATTTTCTAATATATTTTGATCTCCACTAATTAGAGTGGTGTTAATATCATAAACTTTCATGTAAGTGCTATTGGAGGCCTTTTGGAATTTTATTTCTAGGTTACTATTCTTTTTTTCACCCTCTAATAAATTCATATTGAAGTTTGAAAAAAAATGAGCACGCCCGCCACTAGTTTTAGTTATAGATTTTTTTTTATATCCTTTTGTGTATCCTGCATCTACGGTTAGGAAAGATCTTTTAAAGTCCTGCCTAAATTCTGCTAAAAAAAGTGGATTTTCTCCATAGTACAATTTTGGAGTTAACGTAAGGTCTTTATCATCTGCCAAATTCCAAAAATATGGAGTGGCAATACCAGACCCTAATGTATTACTATTAGTGAAAGATGGAGCTAAAAGACCCGATTTTCTTTTAACAGTAGGGTCAGGATGTGAAAATTTAGGTGAGAAAAATATAGGGAAATCATAAATTTTTAAGACAACATTATCATAGTAAATAGTTTTTTTTTTTAAATCATG
>Ga0307986_10003402_pt1 | contig 11070 bp, 8 predicted proteins | sample EllFjometageno82_FD_203170 | JGI IMG/M metagenome (GOLD analysis project Ga0307986, IMG submission 203170) | Marine microbial communities from Ellis Fjord, Antarctic Ocean - #82 | ecosystem: Environmental > Aquatic > Marine > Unclassified | place: Southern Ocean | collected 2014-10-09
ATTTTTTTTTGTAGGTAAATTATTTTTTTTCATTTCATTTTGAATAATAATATAATTCTCTTTAATGTGTTGAATTGTTTTGCTAAAACTATCCGAATTTCGCTCTGAAATAAACACTCCTAATTTATCTCCTATAACATGCTTTATATCTTCAAAAACTACTACAGGCCTAAGTCTTGACAGCGCCTCTAGAAGTACCATGGGGTGGCCTTCAGTAAAGGAGGGCAGAACGAATATATTATTTTCATCATAATGTTGTATTAATTTTTGCTGATTGGTTTCAATCTCATAAAAGCTTACATTGTTTTGGGTAATATTATGTTTAATTTTTTTTTCTACACCCACAATTGTTAAATTAAAAAATTTATTATCTTTTATGATATCTAATAACGAATAAATTCCTTTTTCAACTTTTAGCCTTCCAACATATAAAAGTTTAATGCTGTTCAAGTTGGCATTTTTCAAGTTTTTTAACCACTCACCGTCAAGTTGTGAGGGATAAACAATCGTTCCCTTTCTTCCTTTTAAAATATACTCACTCACACTAATTAAGACAGAGATTTTTGAAACAACTAAAAACATGACGTTATAAATTTGAGAACCTATAAAGCCAAATATAGTTTTGTATTCAACGTAGCCATCACTTCTCAAAAAAACTATAGGTTTTTTTTTAAATATGTTTAGAAAAATACAAGTCAAAAAAGTAAAGGGGGAAATTGAAATAATTAAATATTTAGCTTTTTTGCACTTGAGTGACTTAAAAACCTGAAATATAAAATTAAGAAAATTTTTTACAGGATTTATATTTTTTAACTTAATTTTATGGAATCTAATTTTTTTTGACTTTCTCGCTATTATGTTTATTTCAAAATTACTGTTTAATCCTTCTGGGGTAGTCTTCATGTCAATGTTATCACAAAAAAAATTATTTTTTTCTTGATATACACTTTCATTGGAAATTATAAATAATTTTTCCATTAAGTTTCTTTGTTAATTTTTAAAACTCCAATAAATGCTTCTTGCGGAATTTCTACTCTTCCAAATTGTTTAGATCTAGCTTTCCCTTTTTTTTGTTTTTTTAATAGTTTTTTCTTACGATCACCAGCACCACCACCGTGTATTTTGGTTAGTACATCTTTTGAAAATCCTTTTATAGATTCTCTTGCTACTATCTTCCCTCCTATAGCTGCTTGAATTGGAATCATAAAATTGTGTCTAGGTATGAGATCTTTTAATTTTTCACAAACTTGCCTTCCTGTCTTTTCGGCAAAATCTTTATGTATAATCATTGCTAAAGCATCAACTGTTTCTGTGTTTACTAAAATGCTTAATTTAACTAAATCTCCTTCCTTGTGACCAGTAATTTCATATTCAAAACTAGCGTAGCCACTTGAAACAGATTTTAGTCTATCGTTGAAATCAAAAACTATTTCATTAAGTGGTAGGTCGTAAGATAAAACAGCACGATTACCTGAGTAAGTTAAATTAGTTTGAATTCCTCTTTTGTCTTGGCAAATTTTAATGATTGTTCCTAAATATTCATCAGGTGTAATAATAGTGGCTTTAATCCATGGTTCTTCAATTTTTTCTATTTGTGTAGGATCTGGCATATTAGAAGGATTCTGTAGGTCTAAAATTTCCCCTTTTGCTTTATATACTTTGTAAATTACTCCAGGAGTAGTTGTTATTAAATTTACATCAAATTCTCTTTCAAGTCGTTCTGTTGTAATTTCTAAATGCAATAAACCTAGAAAACCACATCTGAAACCTAGTCCAAGTGCACTTGAGGACTCTGCTTCATACGAAAAACTTGCATCGTTTAATCTTAATTTAGCTAAACCGTCTTTTAGCTTTTGATATTCAGAGCTATCAATGGGAAACAGTCCACAAAAAACTACAGGTTTGCTAGGTTTAAATCCAGGTAGTGGTGCATCTATAGGGTCTGTAGCATCACAAATAGTGTCTCCTACTTTTGTTTCTGAAAGGGATTTAATGCCTGTGATAATAAATCCAATCTGTCCAGAACTTAGTAAGTCTATGTCAGTAGGTTTTGGTGTAAATACTCCAACCTTCTCGATTACATATTCTTGATCGTTAGACATTAATTTTATTTTCATGCCTTTTTTAATTTGTCCATCAATTATTCTTACTAAAATAACTACTCCTAGATAACTGTCATACCAACTGTCAACTAATAATGATTTTAGCTTATTATTTTCTAAACCTTTAGGTGAGGGTAAAATTTTAATAATAGATTCTAAAATATCATCAATTCCTTCTCCTGTTTTACCAGAGCAATTAATTGCACCCGACGTATCAATCCCTATCACATCTTCTATTTCTTTCTTGGTTTTATCCACATCAGAGGCTGGAAGATCTATTTTATTTAATATTGGCACAACTTCATGGTTGATTTCTAGGGCCTGATAAACGTTTGCCAATGTTTGGGCTTCAACACCTTGAGTACTATCAACTATCAGTAAAGATCCTTCGCAAGCAGATAAAGATCTACTGACCTCGTAGCTAAAATCTACGTGACCTGGCGTGTCAATAATATTTAAAATATAATCTTTACCATCTTTAGCTTTATAATTCAGTCTTACAGTCTGGGCCTTAATTGTAATTCCTCTTTCTTTTTCAATATCCATAGAATCAAGAACTTGGGCTGACATTTCTCTGTCAGTTAATCCTCCACATTTATGAATAATTCGATCTGCAATTGTAGATTTTCCATGATCTATGTGCGCAATTATAGCGAAATTACGTATTCTTTCTATGTCAGACATTAAGATCTAATTGTTGCACCTGTTTTTTCTTTGACAGTGTTTATTATTTTTTGACTTATTTGATCTAAATCACTCTCCGTCAATGTTTTGTTTTGTGATTGAATTACAACATTTATTGCCACTGATTTTTTTCCTTCAGGTATATTTTGCCCCTCAAAAACATCAAATGTTATTACTTTTTTTACAATACTTTCATCTGTTTTTTTTATTATATTCTCAAGTTCTCCTACTTCGAAAGCTTTATCTATAACAAAGGCAAAATCTCTTTCTGATTTTTGGAAATCAGAAGTTGTATAATTTTTTTTACTAATTCTCACTTTTTGATTTGGTTTTGGAATATTTCCTAAAAATATTTCTAGTCCAAAAATATTTTTTTCTTTAAAATCTAAATTTGTAATTATAGCTGGGTGTAATTCACCAAAATATGCAAGATGCGGGCCTTTCTCAGATTTTAAGTTTACAGATCCTGATCTTCCTGGGTGATAACAGTTTTTTGTATTATTACTTACAAAAAGATCATTTTCATCTAAACCTAAATCAATTAAAGTTCTAATCACGTCCCTTTTGATGTCAAAAACATCTACATTTCGAGATTTTTCTAACCAGCTTTTTCTATTAACTAATCCAGACCTTAACCCACCAACTATAATTTGCTGTTCTCCAGGGTTTTTACCGAAAAAAATTGGCCCTACTTCAAAAAAAGATAAATCTTCATAACCACGATCCTGATTTCTTTTCAAATAAATAATAAGATTTGAAAAAATTGACCTGCGCAGGACGTCTAAATCTGAGGAAATAGGGTTAAAAATCTTTATTTCTGTTTCTCCTTTAGCAAATTGTTTATCAATTTTAGAGTCTGTAAATGACCAGGTTATAGCCTCTAGATAACCTTTGGATGCTAAAGCTCTTTGCGATAAGTGAAATAATTTTTGACTGAAATTTAATGTGTCTCTGTTTCTCTTTTTTTCAGGCTCTATTAATTCAATTTTATCAAAACCCTTAATTCTAATTAACTCCTCGATTAGATCTATTTCTTGAGTGATGTCCGGTCTCCAAGTAGGTGCCTCGACTTTTAATATTTTTTTATTTTTTTTTACTTTACAGCCTAATGATGTCAAAATTTTATTTGCCTCTACGTTTGACATAGTAATACCGATAACTTTTTGAAATTTTTTAACATCTAGGGTTATTACTTTATTTATTTGGCTAGCAGAACCTGCAATAGAAAATTTACTGGCTGATCCTCCACATATTTTTACTATTAAAGCTGCAGCAAATTCTAAGCCTTCTTTTATCGAGTTTGGATCTATTCCTCTTTCAAACCTGTATTTTGCATCGGTATTAATATTAAGTACTCTTGATGTTTTTCTTATTGAAGCTGGTAAAAAATAAGCAGATTCTAATAAAATATTTTTAGTATCCAACTCTGATGAAGTTGAGGTTCCACCTATTATACCGCCTAGTCCTAGAACTCCAGTTTTATCAGAAATTACACACATATTGTCTTGAAGCTTATAATTTTTATTATCGAGTGCTTCAAAACTTTCTCCTAACTTTGAATTTCTTACTATAATTTCTTTATTAATTTTATCTGCATTGTAGGCATGTAATGGTCTATTAAGATCGAACATTGCAAAGTTAGTAATATCAACCACTGCTGATATCGGCTTCAAGCCTAGTGCAATAATTTTTTCTTTTAGCCATGAGGGGCTTTCTTTATTGGTAATATTTTTAATATAGCAACTGCCAAATGCTAAGCACCCTTGATTTTTATCTTTTAATATTGAAACTTTAATCGGTTGTGTGAAACTTTGTTTTAATGAATTTTTTTTTTTTTTTATTAGACTACCAAAACCAGAGGCTGCTAAATCTCTAGCAATACCTCTTACGCCTAGACAGTCTGCTCTATTAGGAGTTATGGAAATATCTATTACTTTTTCACTTTTACTTTTAAAATAGCTTTTTCCTATTTCGCTATTTTTATTTTTTAGCTCTATTATTCCTTCACTTTCATCGGATAAATTTAGTTCACTTTCAGAACATAGCATTCCACTTGATTCGATGCCTCTAATTTTAACAATTTTTAATTTAAAATTTGATTTCGGTATTGTTGCCCCTGGTGGAGCATATATAGTTAGCAAACCTTCTCTGGCATTAGGTGCGCCGCAAACAACTTTGATGACTTTTTTACCATCTAAAGTTACGTCACAAACTTTAAGTTTGTCTGCATTTGGATGTTTTTCTACTTTTAATATTTTAGCAATCTTAAATTCGTTGAGCTCGCTTTTACTCTCTTTAACACCTTCAACTTCTAAGCCAATACTAGTTAATTGATCGATTATTTTAGCTTCATTGGCTTTGGTGTTTAAATGTTCTTTAAGCCACGGGTATGTAATTATCATTTACTTAAACCTCTGTAGTTAGTTGGTACATCTAAAGGATCAAAACCAAAATGAGTTAACCAACGATAATCATTTTCAAAAAAAGCTCTTAAATCGTTAATTCCGTATTTAAGCATTGCAAGACGATCTATCCCTATTCCAAAAGCAAATCCTTGATATTTGTCTGGATCCACTTTAACATTTCTAAGAACGTTTGGATGTACCATTCCACAGCCTAGAATTTCTAACCATTTATCTCCTTCTCCAATTACTATCTTGCCGTTTTCAATTCTATATCCAATATCAACTTCAGCTGATGGCTCCGTAAATGGAAAATGACTAGGTCTAAATCTCATTTTAACATTTTTAACTTCAAAAAATTCTTTAATAAAATAATCTAAACTACCCTTTAAGTGACTCATGTTAATATTTTTATCTATATGTAAACCTTCTAATTGATGAAACATTGGTGCGTGTGTTTGGTCACTATCACAACGATATGTTCTACCTGGAACAATGATTTTGAATGGTGGTTTTTCATTCAACATTGTTCTAATTTGAACGGGTGAAGTATGGGTTCTTAAAAGAATTTTTTTATTTTCTTCTAAATAAAAAGTATCATGCATATCTCTTGCTGGATGATCTTCAGGTGTGTTTAAAGCAGTAAAATTATTATGCTCTGATTCAACATCTGGCCCTTCTACAACAGAAAAACCGATTTCAGAAAAAATAGATGAGATTTCATCTATCACTTGAGAGACAGGATGAATTTTTCCACTTTGAAATTGTCTTACGGGTAATGTTACATCTAATATTTCATCTTTAAGTTTTTCGTTAACTTCTAATGTTTCTAACTCTAAATTTTTTTTTTCTAATTGACTAGTTAGTTTATCTTTTATTTTATTTAGAGATGATGCAAATTCTTTTCTCTTCTCTACTTCTATAGATCCTAAACTTTTAAATTGTAATGTAATTTCACCATTCTTACCAAAAAATTCAGTTTTTAAATTTTGTAATTCTTCTTTTGATTTAACAGAATTAATTTTTTGTTCGAAGTTAGAACTTATATTGTCTAAATCACTCATAGGGTTTTTTGATTCTTTTAATTAATGTAGGATAAATCAAAGGCCCTAATTAGTTAAGGGAGGATTGAGCTTTTTTTACTATAGTTTTAAAGACTTCTGGGTTGTTGTAAGCTAATTCAGCCAATACTTTTCTGTCTAATTTAATTTTTGACTTATTTAAACCATTTATAAACTGAGCATATGTCATTCCTTCAGCTCTTGCCCCAGCATTAATTCTTTGAATCCATAAAGATCGAAATTCTCTTTTTTTTGTTTTTCTATCTCTGTAGGCATACTGCATCGCTTTTTCCATAGCTTGTCGTGCTACGCGAATAGTATTTTTTCTTCTACCATATTGACCTTTTACTCTTTTTAAAACTTTGTTATGTTTTGCTCTACTAATTACTCCACGTTTTGTTCTAGCCATTGTTTTTTACCTATTGTAAGGCATATACGATTTAACAATCTTTGTGTCTGGATCAGACATTATCGTAGTGCCTCTAAGTTTTCTAATTTGCGCGTTACTTCTTTTAATCATTCCGTGTCTTTTACCAGCTTGAGGTCTTTTCACTTTTCCTGAAGCAGTAAATCTAAATCTTTTTTTTGCTGAGCTTTTAGTTTTTAGTTTTGGCATAAATCTTGGGGCCTTATATATAGATTAAATATTTTTTACAAGACGATATTATCTTTACTAAATAGGCTGAATTATCATTATCATTTGTCTGCCCTCAAATTTAGGGCGCGTCTCCACTTTTCCTACCTCTTTTATATCTTCAATAATTCTATTCATCAAATCTCTACCTAAATCTATGTGCTGCATTTCCCTTCCCTTGAACCTGACTGTAAATTTAACTTTATCTTTGTTAACTAAAAATTTTTTAGCATTTTTTACTTTAAAGTTGTAATCATGAACATCAGTACCGGGTCTCATTTTAATTTCTTTTAAAGCGACTACTTTTTGTTTTTTTTTAGCAATATTTGTTTTTTTTTGTAAATCATATTTATACTTGCCCATATCCATAATTTTACAAACTGGAGGATTAGCATTTGGTGAGATTTCAATTAGGTCAAGACCTTCTTCCTTTGCAAGATCAATTGCTTTTTTAAGAGGTAGAATTCCCACATTGCTTCCGTCACTACCTATAACTTGGACATCGATAGATCTTATTTGTTGATTGGACTTTGGTCCCTGCGGTCTGCTTCTTCTCTGAAAGTAGTTTGGTTTAAAACTTGACACTTAATTGAGGGGAAGTTTATTGGTATTTAAAATATTTTTTATTAAGTCTTCTCTTCTAAATGTTTCCTGCTTTTCGGATCCGAGCCTACGAACTGTTACTGTATTATCAGTAATTTCTTTTTTACCACAAACTAAAATCATAGGAACTTTTGCTAAAGAATGTTCTCTAATTTTATAATTAATTTTTTGGTTTCTTAAATCCACTTCGCATTTTATACCTTCTTTGAACAGATCTTCAAATAACTTTTTTACATAATCATTATTTTCTTCTGCTATTGGTAAAATTACGACTTGTTTGGGCGCTAACCAAAAAGGCAATTTACCTGCATAGTTTTCAATTAAAATTCCAATAAATCTTTCTAGAGAACCAAATAAAGCCCTGTGCAACATAACCGGTGTTTTTTTACTGCCATCTTTGTCAACATATGTGGCACCTAGTCTTTCTGGTAAATTTAGGTCAACTTGTAAAGTTCCACATTGCCAATCTCTTCCAATTGCGTCTCTTAAAACAAACTCAATCTTAGGACCATAAAATGCCCCTTCACCTTTATTTACAGTGTACTCAAGTTTTGATTGTTTTATAGCAGAGAGAAGTGCTGCTTCTGACTTGTCCCAAACGCTATCGTCTCCAACTCTTTTTTCTGGACGATCTGAATACTTTAATACTACATTCTCAAAACCTAAATCTTTATAAATCTTTAAAATTAAATTAGTTACCGTTAAAGATTCTTGAGTGATTTGATCTTCTGTGCAAAAAATATGTGCGTCATCTTGAGTAAAAGCTCTAACCCTCAATAATCCATGTAAAGCTCCTGACGGTTCATATCTATGAACTTTTCCAAATTCTGACAATTTCAAAGGTAAGTCTCTATAGCTTTTTAAGCCTTGATTAAACACCTGCACACAGCCTGGACAATTCATTGGTTTAATAGCAAATATTTTCTCATCTGGAGTTTCAGAGGTATACATGTGTTCACCAAATTTTTCCCAATGCCCAGATTTTTCCCATAAACTTCTGTCTAATATTTCAGGTGTGTTAATTTCTTTGTAGCCCGCTAATCTTTGTTTCATTCTCATATACTCAACAAGTCTTTGAAAAAGAGTCCATCCTTTTTCATGCCAGAATACAGCTCCCGGGCTTTCTTCTCTGAAGTGAAATAAATCCATTTCTTTTCCTAATTTACGATGATCTCTTTTTTCAGCTTCTTCTAATCTATGAAGATATTCTTCTAAATCTTTTTTGGATGTCCAGCATGTTCCGTAAATTCGTTGTAGCATTTCATTATTTGAATCGCCTCTCCAGTAGGCCCCTGAAACTTTAATAAGTTTAAAAGCTTTTCCTATTTTTCCAGTTGAAGATAAATGTGGACCTCGACATAAATCACTCCAATTTCCATGACTATAAATTGAAACTTCATCACCGATTGGAATGCTTTCAATAATTTCTGCTTTATAATTTTCACCTATTTTTTTAAAATATTTTACCGCATCTTCCCTTTTCCAAACATGTCTGGAAGTTTTTTCATTCCTGTCTACAATTTCTTCCATTTTTTTTTCAATCTTTATTAAATCATCTTCTGTAAATGGTTCTTTTCTAGAAAAATCATAATAAAAACCATTTTCTATTACTGGACCAATAGTAACTTGAGTTCCTGGATATGATTCTTGAACTGCCATTGCTAAAATATGAGCAGTATCATGACGTAAAACTTCTAATCCTTCTTTATCCTTAGATGTAATAATCTGTACCTTTGAGTCTGTTTTAATTTCAAAACTTAAATCTTTAAGCTCTCCATTTACAGACATAATGAGAGCTTGTTTTTCTAGGGATTTACTAATTTTTTTTACAAGTGCAAATCCATCTATGGAATTTTCAAAAGATATTTTTTTTCCGTCTAAAAGTTGAATATTAGGCATTGTCTGCTTTATTTAAGTAATTTCTTGTACTCTGTAAAGGTAGTTTGGCACATTTGATCAACATTAAATTTTTTTTCCACATTTTTTCTTCCTTGTTCACCCATTAAAACTAAAGATTGTTTATCCAGCTTCATGACTTTATTTATAACTTTAGCTAATTCTCTTGGATCGTTATATTTATAAAACAAGCCCGATTTACCATTTAATACAGTTTCTTTAGAACCACCAATATCACTCGCAATAATAGGCTTCTTCATAGCCTGAGCTTCAACTGCTACTCTACCGAATGCTTCTGGTTCGGTAGAACTCGATACAACAAGATCACTTAATTTATAAGCTAATGGCATTTCTTTGCAACTCTCTATAAAAGTTATTTTTTTTCTTAACCTATATCTCTCAACTAAAAGAGAGAGTTTTTTTGAATAAGCTTTTCTACCCTGGTCAGAACCTAAAATAATTGCATGAAAATTTTCTTTATTATGTTCCTCTATAAGTAAGTTTAAAGACTCAATAAAAAGCTCTTGTCCTTTCCATTTTGTTAACCGTCCTGGCAGTAAAATGATAAAGTTTTTTTTGTCGATTTTCCAATGTGATGCCAAAATACTTGATTTTTTTTCAGACGTATTTTTTATATTAAAATATTCTAAATTAATTCCTCTAAAAATAACCATTAATTTTTTTTTCTTGGGATCTAAATATTTTTTATAATTCTCATTTATATGCTCAAAAATAAAATTTGAGCCTCCAATAATTAATTTCGATCTTACCATAACGCTATTGTAAAAATGCTTTAATTTACCTGAAAAATTATAAGTTCCGTGAAAAGTTGTAATAAATTTTCTTTTTAAAAAAAAACAAGCCCACAAGCAAGACCAGGCAGGTGCCCGACTTCGGGCATGTACTATGTCAATATTGTATATCAATAGTATAAAGAAAATAACGATAGAGTTAACAAAAATAATTATTGGATTTTTTGATTGAACCGGTAGACGAATTACTTTTACTTTATCTCTTCTAACATATTTTAAAAGCTGACCACCGCTGGTTATTAAAAATGATTTACAATTTTGCTCTGCTAAATAATGAGCAAGATCATAACAACCTGTTTCAGCTCCTCCAAAACCTAATTTAGGTATTACTTGTAAAACTTTTATTGTAGATGACATTTAGCAAAAGTATATAATATCAATCATCAGCATTAAACTTTATATGAAAAAATTTAAATATCTTAAAATTTCCAAGACCAAAAAACTCAGATATATAGACAATTACAGCAAAAAAAAACTATATATAATTTTTCTTCCAGGTTTTATGTCAGATATTGACGGGGTGAAACCTCAAACTTTTAGAAAATACGCTATTCAAAATAAACTAGGTTTTCTTGCCATCGAATACTCTGGTCATGGTAAATCATCTGGAAAGTTTACTAGAGGAAATATAACTGAATGGTCTAACGATACTAAAAATTTAATAAAAAAAATTGTTAGAAAAAATAATTTTATTTTGATTGGATCCAGTATGGGAGCATGGATTTCCCTGAATCAATTTAAATATTTTAAAAATCAAATTTTAGGTTTTGTTGGTATAGGTTCTGCTCCCGAATTTCTTGAAAGATTAATGTGGAAACAATTTACTAAAAAGATAAAAAAAGAAATTAAGCAAAAAGGTATAACTATTATAAAACG
>Ga0307986_10003403_pt1 | contig 11057 bp, 11 predicted proteins | sample EllFjometageno82_FD_203170 | JGI IMG/M metagenome (GOLD analysis project Ga0307986, IMG submission 203170) | Marine microbial communities from Ellis Fjord, Antarctic Ocean - #82 | ecosystem: Environmental > Aquatic > Marine > Unclassified | place: Southern Ocean | collected 2014-10-09
TTTCTTATTTCGTGAACTAAATCTGTTGAAAAATTTTCAGCATGTGAAATTCTTTTTTGAAGCTCGTTTGTCATATCTTCTAAAGAATTTGACAATGTTCCAAGTTCGTCATTTCTACTTTTAAGTTCTTTTATATTTGTTTTTTTTCTACTCTTTTCTTTAATTATTTTTGTATATGCAACTAAATTTTTTATAGGCTTAAGAAAATACCTATTTAAAACGAAAGAGAATATAAAGATCACTATTCCAATAAAAATTGCAGTTCTTAATATAAAAGTTTTTCTTTCATCAATTGCAGACTTAACATCATTAGCATTTTCAGATATTGCCAAATATCCAATATTATTTCCATTCAACATTATATTTTTTACTGTTGTTAGTAAAAATTGATCATAACCTTCTTGTATGAATGTGAATGGTTTTCCATAATCTCTTGATGATGAATAATTGGTCAGAATACCTTTCATAAAAACAATTTTTTTTTTTAAATTTTTTTTTTCAATTTTTTTTTTATTTGTTTTTTTATTTAGAATTTCTAACTGAACAATATTTAATCTACTTGAGAAAGATCTTGGATCTAAATCTAATGTATCAGTATCTCCAACTAAATTAAACTCATTATCAAATAGAATAACCCTATCTAAATTTTGAAATAAAAATCTTGTTGAAAATAAAAATCTCCTAATATCTTCTTCTTCAAATTTGATATTTAATCTTACAATATGTTCAATAGTGTTATTGATTATTTGAATATGCTTGGTTGTTTTATTTTTTATTAAATTTGGCTTAACTTTTCCAATATATAAAAGGGTCAAGCTTCCAATAACTAGAAAAATTATTAAGTTTATGAATAGAAATTTCTTTAAAATAGATAGGCTTTTAATAAAATCACTTAGCATTAACTAACATTCCATCTGTATCCACTGCCATATCTAGTTTCTATTGCAGTAAAATCAGGATCAACCTTTTTAAATTTTTTTCTAATCCTCTTAACGTGACTATCTATAGTTCTGTCTTCAATATCAGTGTCTTCTCTATAGGCAATGTCCATTAATTGTGCTCTTTCTTTGATTATTCCAGGTCGTTTAGCTAACTCTTTAACTATTAAAAATTCTGTAGTAGTTAACTTGTCTGGTAATTGCTTGCTATCCCACTCGCACTCAAGTTGCGAAGGGTCAAGTTTGAGTTTACCATGAGAAATAATATTTTTTGTTTCTTCAAGGTTAACATTGATATCTTTTTTTCTAAGTTGAACTCTAATCCTCTCAATTAAAACTTTTATGGAAAATCCACCTGATTTTTTCATAAAATCATCTGCACCTAATTTTAATCCTAACAACTCATCTATTTCATCATCTTTTGAGGTTAAAAAAATTACAGGCAGAGATGTTTTTTTTCTTAATCTTTTTAAAAGCTCTTCACCATCCATTTTTGGCATTTTGATATCAATGACTGCTAGATCAGGTGGTGTTCTGGTTAAACCAATTAATGCGCTTTCTCCATCAATATAAGTTTGAACTTTAAAACCTTCTTTTTCAAGTGCAATACTTATACTCGTAAGTATATTTCTATCATCATCAATTAGTGCTATTGTTTGTTTGTGCATAAACTACTTTAAAAATACTAAATTGTTCTAATTTAGGCAATGCTCTTAAATTAATGAAGTATTCCCCAATTATCACCTGTATTCACATCTACCGTTAATAGAGTTGAAAATGAATGTAAATCACTTTCCGTAACACTAGTCATCTCTTCTTCGATAATTTTAGTAATAGTATTGACTTCTTTTCTTGGAACTTCAAAAATCAATTCATCGTGTATCTGTAATAAAATCTTAGATTTATTATTTTTTAAACTTTTAAATTTCTTATCAAGTCTAATCATTGCAAGTCTCATTATTTCTGCAGCAGAGCCTTGGATGGGCGCGTTTATTGATGCTCTTTCTTGAAAATTTCTTACATTAAAGTTCTTATCATTAATTCCATTAAAATGGGATCTACGTCCAAAAATATTATTTACATAACCACTTTTTCTGCAAAATTTAATAGTGTTATCCATATAAATTTTTATTTCTGGAAACCTTGAAAAGTAAGCATTTAAAAACTGATCTGCCTCATGATTTGAAACATTGATTTGTTTTGCCAGTCCATATTGAGAAATTCCATAAATAATACCAAAATTTATTGCTTTAGCTTTTCGCCTCATATCTTGGTTAACTTTTTTTATATCAACATCAAATACTTGGCTTGCTGTTAATGAGTGAATATCTTCATCATTTTTAAATGCTTTTTTTAATTCTTTAACATCCGCTAGATCTGCTAAGATCCTCATTTCAATTTGGTTGTAGTCTGCTGAAATTAAAGAGAAGCCTTTTTCAGCCGTAAATGCTTTTCTTATATCTTTGCCATCCTCTGATTTAATAGGAATATTTTGTAAATTTGGGTCACTAGAAGCAAGCCTTCCCGTTGTTGTAGCTGCTAATAAAAAAGAAGTGTGGACTCGTTTTGTTGTTGGATTAATATGCTGGGGTAAAGCATCTGAATAAGTGTTTTTAAGCTTAGACACTTGTCGCCAATCTAAAACTAACTGTGGAAACTTATGACCTTTAAATGCCAGGTCTTCAAGCACACTTGCGTTTGTTGCAAAGCTTCCTTTTTTGGTTTTTTTAAGCACGGCGATCTTTAAATCATTATAAATTACTTCACCTAGTTGTTTGGGTGAGGCAATATTAAATTCTTTTTTTGAAATTTTAAAAACTTCTTTTTCTATTTTGTTAATTTTTTTCTCAAATTTTTCAGACAATACTTTTAAAAACTTATTATCAATTTTAATTCCTTCGATTTCCATAAATGCTAATATCTTAATTAAAGGTTTTTCAAAAATTGAGTAAATATTAGTTAATTTTTCTAATTTAAGATTTTTATTAAAGATTTTATATAATCTGTAAGTGATGTCAGCATCTTCTGCAGCATATTCCATTGCTTTATTGAGTTCTACATCGCTAAAATTTATTTCTTTTTTTCCTGTACCAACAATTTCTTTAAATGAAATTGTTTTATGTCGTAGATGAATCTCAGATAAAGTGTCCATGTTGTGTCTATTTTTTCCAGCATCTAATACATAAGACATTAGCATTGTGTCCTCCATTGAGTTCATATTTATCCCTTGTTTAAATAAAACAATAAAATCGAACTTAATATTTTGACCAATCTTTTTGACACTCTTGTCTTCTAAAAGCGGTTTTAATTTTTTGATTACAGCCTCTTTTTTCAAACATCCTTTAAACTTGTGACCTATCGGAATATAGCAAGCCTTACCAATTTTCGTACTTAATGAAATACCTACTAAGTCTGCTTGATGTGCATCCAACGAACTTGTTTCGGTATCAATTGCTAACTCACCAGCTTCTTCTGCTTCATCAATCCACTCATCTATTTCTTTTTCATTAGTAATTAAATGGTAATTTTTTTTAGTTATCTCTTGTTGTTTTTTTTTGTGTATTACCTCTTTTGCAGATTCGTTTAATACAGGTTCTCCATATGCCGAGATAACAGAACTAAGAAGTCTATTAAACTCCATTTCTCTTAAAAATTTATACAACTTATCTTTATCAATTTCTTTTAATTGAAACTCCTCTATCTTTCTTTCAACTGGAACTTCTTTCATTAATGTTACTAATTTTTTGCTAATAATTGCTTTGTCTTTATTTTCTATAAGAGTTTCTCTTCGTTTGTTTTGTTTTATCTCATGTGTATTATCTAATAACTTTTCTAGTGTGCCATACTTATTAATAAGTTCTGCTGCTGTTTTAACTCCTATACCTGGTACACCCGGTACATTATCACTACTATCACCCGCTAATGATTGCACATCAATCACTTTTTCAGCACTTACTCCAAATTTAGTCACTATATCATCTGGTGTTATAAATTTGTTTTTCATTGGGTCAAATAAACGAACATCTTTTTTATAAAGTTGCATCAAGTCTTTATCTGAGGATACAATTGTGACCTTTGCTCCTTTTGCTAAAACTTGCTCCGCATAAGTTGCTATTAAATCATCTGCTTCATAATTAGGAAGATCAACAGAGGGTAAATTAAAAGCAATAACCGACTTTCTTATGTATTCAAACTGTGGAGCCAAATCATCTGGGGCTTCAGATCTATTTGCTTTATAATCAGAATAAATTTCATTTCTAAAAGTTTTTCTTGCTGCATCAAAAATTACAGCAAAGTGTGTTGGCTTTTGGAGATTTTCATTAGATTTTGAATCTTCTAATAATTTAAATAACATACTACAAAAACCACTGACTGCACCTACTGGTAAACCATCACTCTTTCTGGTTAAGGGTGGCAATGCATAGTAAGCTCTAAAGATATAGCCGGAACCATCTATTAAATAAAAATGATCTGTTTTTTTTATATTATCCATAAAATAATATTATCTTAATTATTTTAAATATTATAAATGTATTAACGCATATGGGAAAAAAAAATATACTTTCTATTAAGAACCTAAAAAAAATTTATTCAAGCAAACAAACAAAAGATACATATGCTTTAAATAATTTAAACTTAGACGTGCAAGAGGGAGAGATTTTTGGTCTACTAGGGCCAAATGGTGCTGGCAAAACTACATTTATAAATATTGTAGCTGGTACTGTGATAAAAACAGCGGGACAAGTTATTGTGCATGGCTTTGACTTAGATATGAATCCAAGACAGGTTAGGGCCTCAGTTGGAATAGTTCCTCAAGAAGTTAATCTTGATCCTTTTTTTAGTCCAAGAAAATTGTTAGAATTGCAAGCTGGGCTTTATGGAATAAAAGAAAAAGACAGAATTACAGACACTATTTTAGAGTTAGTATCTTTGGAAAAACAAGCTAACAGCTATGCAAGAAGTTTATCTGGTGGAATGAAAAGAAGATTGCTGATGGCTAAAGCTTTAGTTCATCAACCTCCAATAGTTTTTCTAGATGAGCCTACCGCAGGTGTTGATGTTCAATTGAGACAGAATTTATGGAAAAATGTAAGATTACTTAATGATCTTGGTGTAACTATTATCTTAACAACACATTACCTTAAGGAAGCTGAAGAAATGTGTGATCGAATAGCTATTCTTAATAAAGGAAATATTGTAGCTTTAGATAGCACTAAAAATCTCCTAGATAAAATACAAACAAAAAAAGTATCTTTTAAAACAGATAAAAAAATTCATATAAAAGATGAAGACTTGCCCTCTTTGAAATTAATATCAAAATTAGATACGGAAGTTTGTGTTTCTTATGAAAAAAGTAAAATTAATATGGAAAATTTAATTAACCTAATTAACAAAAATGACACTAAAATTTTAGATATATCTACTGATGATGGTGATTTAGAGGATGTTTTCTTAAGATTAATAAAGAACTAGATTATTATAATAATAAATAGTAAATTTATAGTAATGGAACTTCTAAAAACTAATTCTATTCTAAAACCATTAAAAATATTTTTAATAGTTTTTTTAGGAACAGTCGTTTTGACTATTTCAGCTAAATTAAAAATACCTTTTTATCCAGTGCCAATGACGATGCAGACTTTTGTTATTCTTTTTTTAGGATTAGCGTTTGGATATAAAATTGGTCTTGCGACCGTTAGTGTTTATCTTCTTGAAGGTATTTTGGGAATTCCTGTATTTTCTAATTCACCTGAAAAAGGTGTGGGTTTAATTTACTTTACCGGTCCTACGATGGGTTACTTAATAGGATTTTTGTCAGCTGTGTTTTTTGCCGGCTATCTAAATTGAAGAAGTAATATTTTTATGATTTTTGGTAAGCTAGTATTTTCTGTTTCAACAATTTATTTATTCGGAGTTCTTTGGCTTGGAACCTTAATCGGATGGGATAAACCAATACTTCAATTAGGTGTTACACCTTTTTTGTTAGCTGAATTATTTAAAATATGTCTATTAACTCTATTAGCTAAAAAAATTATTAACTTTAGAAAATTTATCTAGGCGATCTTTTAGACAGAATTCTTTGTAAAGTCCTTCTGTGCATTTTAAGTCTTCTGGCTGTCTCTGAAACATTTCTGTTACACAATTCAAATACTCTGTGAATATGTTCCCACTTAACCCTATCTGCTGACATGGGATTTTCCGGTGGTGCTGCTTTTTTCTCTGGGTCCGCTAATAGTGCTTTTTCAACATCATTAGCATCTGCTGGCTTTGCAAGATAATCTATGGCTCCTTCCTTAATTGCTGCTACGGCCGTTGGTATATTGCCATAACCAGTTAACATAATGATTCTACTAGTTGGATTGGAGATTTGTATTTGCTTTACAACTTCAAGACCATTTCCATCTGCCAATCTAAGATCAACAACAGCAAAGGCTGGTTTTTTTTCTTTAACTGATAGGATTCCTTTTTGTACACTCTCTGCTTGAAAAACCTCAAATCCCTTTTTTTCCATTGCTCTAGAAAGTCTGTCTCTAAAAGGATTGTCATCATCAACTATTAATAACGATTTGTTGTCAAAATCACTCAGTTTTTTTAAAGTATTTACTTCAGCCATGGAGCTAATATGGTGCTTAATCTAATAATTTCAACACCTATTATTTGCTTTACATTAATTAACTATTACCTTAATTGCATAATTTATATGAAAGTTTTTAAGTTTTTTTAAAAACTTTTTTTTATTAAATTTTTTTTGGAGACATAATGCAAAAATTTAAAACAGTTGATGAGCTTATAAATCAACTAAAACCGGAAAAACCTGTCTATTGTATTAGAAAAAAATCGATACAGTCAGCTTCTACATATTTTAGAAATAAATTTCCTGGTAAAGTACTTTACGCAGTAAAAACTAACTCACATCCTGAGGTCTTGAAAGCAATAGTGCATAGTGGGATTGACAACTTTGATATAGCTTCCATTCAAGAAATTAAAGATATAAGAGCTATTAACCCTAATGCAAAATGTTCCTACATGCATACGGTTAAAAGTAGAGAAAGTATTAAAGAAGCTTATTTTAAATATAATGTTAAAGCTTTTTCTCTTGATACTAAAGATGAGTTAATAAAAATTATTGAAACAACTAACCAGGCAAAAGACCTTGAGTTATTTGTAAGAGTGGCCGTTTCAAATGAGCATGCTGAAATAGATTTATCAAAAAAATTTGGAGCATCAATATCTGAAGCAACTGGTTTGTTGAGATTGACAAAGCAATATGCAAAAAAAATAGGTTTAAGTTTCCATGTGGGTTCTCAATGTATGCATCCTATCTCATATACAAAGGGAATTGCAGATATTGGAAACATAATAAAAAAAACTAAAATTCTTCCAGATTATATTAATATTGGAGGTGGATTTCCTGCAATTTACCCTGATCTTGTACCTCAATCTTTAAATAATTATTTTGAACAAATAAAAAAAGGTTTAGTGAATTTAAACTTAGAAAAACTTCCCGAAATACTATGTGAGCCTGGAAGAGCACTAGTTGCCGAAAGCGGCTCAACAATTGTAAGGGTAAATCTTAGAAAAAAACAAAAACTTTATATTAATGATGGAACGTATGGAACTCTTTTTGATGCTGGTACACCAAACATAGTTTACCCTTCTCGTTTAATTAAAAATGGAAAAATAATATCTAAAAAATTAACTGCATTCGATTTTTACGGCCCTACATGTGATAGCATGGACTACATGAAAGGACCATTTCTGCTTCCAAATAATATTAAAGAAAATGATTATATTGAACTAGGTCAACTAGGTGCATACGGCTTAACTTTTAGAACTCAATTTAATGGTTTTTATTCAGATGAAATTTATGAAGTGGAAGATGAGCCTATAATGACACTGTATGGTAAAGACAGTAATAAAGATATACTGGTTGCTTAATGTCAGAGAATAAAAATTTAACCCATAATAGCAAAAAAGACTTCTTAAAACATCCAGTTGAACACATCGATATTACATCGTTTGATGCAAGAAAAATTATTACCTCAATGGAAAAAATGTCTTTTGTTTCAAGAGAAACAGCAAATGCAGCCAATATTTTTAATGAAATGATTCAAGACAAGGATTGTACTATTTTTTTAACACTGGCAGGATCAACATCTGCTGCGGGGTGTATGAATATTTATAAAGATTTAGTTAAATACAATATGGTTGATGCAATTATTGCTACAGGAGCATCTATAGTTGATATGGATTTTTTTGAAGCTTTGGGTTTCAAGCACTATCAAGGCTCGCAGTTTCAAGATGATACTGAGTTAAGAAAAAATTATATAGATAGAATTTATGACACCTATATTGATGAGGAAGAGTTACAAGAATGTGACAAAAGAATATGCAAGATAGCTGATACCTTAGAACCAAGAAGTTACACCTCAAGAGAATTTATTTATGAAATGGGTAAATATCTAAAAAAAAATTCTAAAAAAAAAGATTCTTTAATCGAAACAGCATATGACAATAACGTGCCTATTTTTTGTCCTGCATTTACAGACTCAAGCGCTGGTTTTGGATTAGTAACTCACCAAGAAAATAATCCTAAAAATCATATCACAATAGATTCGATTAGAGAGCTTCGTGAATTAACAGAAATAAAAATTCAATCAAAAGGCTCTGGCTTATTTATGATAGGTGGTGGTGTTCCAAAAAATTTTGTACAGGATACGGTTATCTGTGCTGAACTTTTGGGAAAAGAGGTTGATATGCATAAATATGCGGTACAAATTACAGTGGCCGATTCTAGAGATGGTGCCTGTAGTAGTTCTACATTAAAAGAGGCAAGCTCTTGGGGTAAAGTAGATATTGCAAAAGAACAGATGGTTTTTGCAGAAGCAACTAGCGTCCTTCCTTTGATTGCAAGTGACGCTTTTCACAAAGGTGACTGGAAAAATAGAACGAGAAAAAATTTCTCAAAAATATTTAAATAAATTGAAATATCTTTCTAATAAAAATGGATTTCTTGGAATTGACAATGATGTTAACTTTAAAGAAAAAGTAGTAGTTGTTCCTTTTGGTTTAGAAAAAACTGTAAGTTATGGCGGTGGTACTCGGAACGGTCCAAAAGAAATTATCAAAGCATCTCATCAGGTTGAATTATATGATGAAGAGTTACATTGTGAGCCCTACAAAAAAATTGGAATTAAAACTTTAAAACCATTTAAAATTGATAAAGACATTATTAAAGCTCTTAAAAAGATGTCTGATATAAATCAAGAAATATTAGATAAAAAATTATTTCCCATAACCTTTGGTGGAGAACACTCAATAACACCAGGATGTATTGTTCCATTCGTAAAAAAATACAAAGAGATATCTTTACTACATTTTGATGCACATGCAGATTTAAGAGAAAGCTATAACGGTGAAAAATTTTCTCATGCCTCAGCCATCAAAAGATGTCTAGATCATAAAAATGTATCCTTAATTTCATTTGGGATCAGAAATATATCTCAAAGTGAAATACCTTTTTTAAAGAAAAACTCTTCTAGAATTAACATTTTTTGGGCAAAAGATAAAAAAAAATGGGACTTAAAAAAATTTAAAAAAATGATAAAAAATAAAACTGTATATTTAACTTTTGATGTTGATGGTTTAGATTCAAGTATAATGCCTGCAACGGGTACACCAGAACCAGGTGGGTTGCTATGGGATGAAACTTTAGACATTATAAGAATTGCTGCTAAAAATTCCAATATTGTTGGAGCAGATATAAATGAACTTTCACCTATAAAAGGTTTTAATTCTTACAATTTTTTGGTGGCTAAACTCGCTTATAAAATTTTATCTTATAAGTTTTTATACTAAGTTTTTGAAGCTTTAAGAGTTCCCAATAATAATCTGAATGGAATTAACATCGCTAAAGCAACAAATATTTTAACTGCTAAATCACCTAGAGATAAAGTAACCCATGGTATTCCCGTTGCATAAAATGAGATAGAGAAGAATAGAAACGTGTCAACAGTAGATCCAATTAATGATGAAGTTAGTGGAGCAACAAACCATTTCTTTTTTCTCAAATAGTCAAAAATTTGAACATCCAACAACTGCGCAACCATAAATGCTGTACCTGAGCCTATAGCAATTCTGACTGAAATTAAGTCTGCAAAATTTGTTGAAAAGAAAAGAGTAAATATGATTCCTATAATAAAACCAATATAAACAATTTTTCTTGCAACTATTTTTCCATAAGATCTATTAGCTAAATCTGTAATCAAAAATGCAATCGGATAACTAAAAGCTCCATAGGTTAGGATTGCTTCTAAACCATAATACTTAATTGGAATTTGCACTAAATAATTTGATGCCAAGACAACTACACCCATTATAAATGAGAGCAGTATAAAAAACTTTTTCATTAAGCTGATTTACTGGGGGATACTTTGGGTGCTTTTTTTACAAATGGTGACTTAATTAATATGCTTCTTTTTAATTTTTTTAATCTTGGTGATATATTTTTATTTTTTGCTGTCTTTAAAAAAAGGTCAAAAGTTCCTTTTTTATCAACACATCTCATGCCTGCGTTACTTACTGTTAAAGTCAAACTTCTTTTTAAAAGTTCACTTGTAAACTTAGTTTTTTTTAAGTTTGGTAAAAATCTTCTATTGGTCTTGTTGTTAGCATGACTAACATTGTGACCTTTCATGGGTATTTTACCAGTTAGTTCGCATTTTTTAGACATAATATTTAGTGACTATATAAGATGAGTTGGTGACCTCGTCAAGTTTATTAGCCTTGATTAGGCTTTTTCTTGCCTATTATTTCTTTAAAATTCTTAATCCCATCAGCAATTAATATTTCTTTTAGCTCTTTTTTTATTTTTCCAACAATATTGGGGCCTTGAAAAACCATACCAGTATATAATTGAACATAACTTGCACCAGCTAAAAATTTTTTATGCGCACTTTCCCCTGAGTCCACACCACCTACTCCAATAATTTTGATTTTATTTTTTAATAATTTATAAAACTTACTGATTAATTTATTAGCCTCTTCTTCAAGAGGTTTTCCAGATAAACCACCCTTTTGATGTTTCAGTATATTGTTTAATTTATCTCTATTTCCTGC
>Ga0307986_10003406_pt1 | contig 11050 bp, 11 predicted proteins | sample EllFjometageno82_FD_203170 | JGI IMG/M metagenome (GOLD analysis project Ga0307986, IMG submission 203170) | Marine microbial communities from Ellis Fjord, Antarctic Ocean - #82 | ecosystem: Environmental > Aquatic > Marine > Unclassified | place: Southern Ocean | collected 2014-10-09
GCTTCTACAATTCTCAACAGTTCTACTTTATCTAATCCTCTATTTAACATTTTTATCCTTTTTAGTTTGCTCCAAAAAAAAATGGGCTAAAGCCCATTGTGTAAACATTTAAATTTTATATATGTTTAATGATAAATTAAGGCTTTTTCAAGGTTACTTTTTAAAGATATCAATTTTATCAGTTTTTTCCCACGAAAATTGCCCTTTACCATTCGGCTTTCTCCCAAAATGTCCATATGCAGATGTAACTTCATAAATAGGTTTGTTTAAACCTAACAACTCTCTAATTCCTCTTGGAGATAAATTAAAATTTTTTTCTATTTTATTTTTTACATCTTCAGTCTTTTCTGAATCTGAATCTGACAACTTAACATAAATAGAAAGCGGTTTAGAAACTCCGATAGCATATGCAAGTTGAATTAAACACTTATTTGAAATTCCGGCTGCCACAACATTTTTTGCTAAGTATCTAGATACATAGGCAGCTGATCTATCAACTTTTGTTGGGTCTTTCCCAGAAAAGGCTCCACCACCATGTGGTGCTGCACCACCATAGGTATCTACAATAATTTTTCTTCCTGTCAATCCTGTGTCACCATCTGGTCCACCAATTATAAACTGACCAGTTGGGTTTATGTACACTTCTTCTTCGTTTAATTCTTTTAAGAGATTTTCAGGTATAGATTTCTTAATATAAGGATAAATAAGTTCTCTTACATCTCTTTGATTTAAATCCTTAGAATGTTGTGTCGAAATAACAACAGATGTTACTTTTGTAGGTTTGTCATCTTCATATTGCATAGTGATCTGGCTCTTTGAATCAGGCTCGATTCCTTTTAATAATCCTTTTTTTCTATCTTCTGCCATTAGTCTTAATATTTTGTGAGAAAAATGTATCGGTGCTGGCATTAAATCTTCTGTTTCATTGCACGCATAACCAAACATTATTCCTTGATCCCCAGCTCCCTCATCTTTATCATTCTTTGAGTCAACTCCCATCGCAATATCTGATGATTGTGCATGTAGATAGGAATTTATTTTAGTCTGGTCTTTCCAACTAAAGCCATCTTGATCGTACCCTATATCTTTAATGCAGTCTCTTACTTTTTGAATTAATTGATCTGTTTTAATTTCAGGGCCTCTAATTTCTCCTGCTAAGACAACTTTATTAGTAGTGGTTAAAGTTTCACAAGCAACTCTAGAATATGGGTCTTTTGATAAATATAAATCTACAACCATGTCAGAAATTCTATCACAAACTTTATCTGGGTGACCTTCGGAAACAGATTCACTAGTAAATAAGTAGTTTTTTATTTTCATTTTTTTTTAAAAGTTAAAAAGGCAAAAATACATGTAAATAAAAGTGTAAAAAAAATCAAATCAATTTTATATTTAATTTTGGCATTGTTTATAAATGGAACATTTAACTCAATAACACCTGTTTCATCTGGTTTTAAAATTTTTTTAATTATTCCTTTATTGTTAATAAAAACGCTAAATCCTTTATTTGCTGATCTTAATAAATAAACATTGTTTTCTATTGACCTAAAAATTGCTTTAGCTAAGTGTTGACTTGGCCCTATTGTTTCTCCAAACCATGCATCTTCTGAAATATTTACAATTAGGTTTTTTTCTGTTTCATTTTGACTCAATTCTGTAAATATTATTTCATAGCAGATTAAGGGTAATAGTTTTAATTTGTCTAACAAAAAAATACTTCTCTCTTCTCCTTTAGAAAATGAGAGATGGCCTTCTGTTATCTTTTTTAGGCCAATTTTAGTTAAAAAATTTTCAAAAGGTAAAAACTCACCAAAAGGAACTAGCTTAATTTTATTATATTTAAAAACAACATCGAGCTTATTATTAACAATAACCAAACTATTAAATACTTTATCTATACCCTTTTTTTCAACAGTTGTATTAACTCCAAATAAAATTAAATGATTGTCAGAAAACGCCTCTTCAAAAATAGGTTTATACTGTTTAACTTGTGAAAAATTAAAACCAGTAAAAACACCTTCGGGCCAAACAAAAAGGGTTTTCTTGTTTTTTGTAGGCCCACTATATTTTATTAATTTTTTAATTTTTTTGTCTATGTCGTCATTGGATAAATTATATTTTAATGGAAAATTTGGTGAAATTATTTTTGTAAAAATTGAATTTTCCGAATTTAATTTTTTTGCTTCTAGGTGAGTATTATTATTTTTTATTATTACACTTCCATATATATAGTTTCCAAGAAAAAAAATTCCTAGCATAAAAAAAATGCTATAATTAAATTTATTTTTAAAAAGTAATAAAACTGGCACACAAAAGAAAATAATACAAAAAAGATTGAATGAAAAAAAACCGATAATAGGTAATAATTGAAGTAATTCTGGTACCCATGACCATGTATAAGACCACAAGTTCCAAGGAAAACCGGTAAATATTCTAGCACGCAAAAAATCCATAAATGCAAAAGAACTTGAAAATAATAAAATAGATGTAAAATTACCTTTTAAAAATGGACCTACCATTATATTTGCTAAACCAAAAAAAAACCCAAGTAGTAGCGGCAACCCTACAATAGAAACAGGTATTAAAAATTTAAAATTCTCATCAAATGTTAGGGAATGGGAAATCCAAAATGTTCCTGCAAGAAAAAATCCAAAACCAAACAAATAGCCAATTAAGAAGAGATTAAATAAATATGGTTTTTTTCTGTAAGTATTTTTCGATTTTTTTTGAACATAATATGTAACCAAAAATAATGCTGGGATAATAAAAAAGTTAATATAACTATAGTTAAATGGTTGAAAGCTAAAAACTGTTAGTAAACCCAAAATAAATGGAAATAAAACTACAAGAAAAAATCTACTAATTAAAAAATTTAAAATCATATTATTGAATAGACTTAATTATTCTATTTTCTAATCTTTGCATTGCAAAAAAATCTTTATTAGATTTATGCTGATATCCTAATAAATGCGTCAATCCGTGTATCCACAATTTATTAAAGGTGATTAAAAAATTTTGGTTTTTACTTTTTTTAATAATTTCACTTAAATTAATTATTATATCACCAAGATAAATATTATTATTATTTTTATTTATTAATTTATATAACGTTACTTTTTCGTGGAAAGGAAAAGACAAAACATCTGTAATTTTATTTTTTTTCCTAAATTTTTTATTTAATTTTTTTATCTGGCTATCTCCCGACAGTAAAAGTGTAAAGCTAAGTTTATTTTTTTTAAATATACCTATTTTTTTTTCTGTTTTTTTTAATTTTTTCTTTAGAAAGATACTAGGATTACTAATATATTTTTTCCAACTCTTATTATCAACTAATACACTAGCTTTGATCATCGGCTTTTTTTTGATAAGCTTTAATAATCTTAGAAACAAGGGGATGTCTAACTACATCTGTGTGATCAAACTCTACTATCTTGATTTCGTTTATTTCATTTAAGACATTTTTTGATTTTACTAAACCAGAATGCGATTTATTAATTAAATCAACTTGTGTAGGATCTCCATTAACTACCAATTTTGAATTTTCACCTATTCTAGTTAGAAACATTTTTATTTGTGTTTCTGTAGCATTCTGTGCTTCGTCTAGAATGGCAAAACAATTTTTTAAAGTTCTTCCTCTCATAAATGCTAACGGTGCAATCTCAATCTCTCCTGTTTCAATTTTTTTATCAATTTTTTCAAAACCAAATAATTCATAGAGCGCATCATAAAGTGGCCTTAGGTATGGATCTACTTTTTCTTTCATATCACCCGGAAGAAAACCTAACTTTTCACCCGCTTCAACAGCTGGCCTAGACAGTATTACTCTCTCCACTTTTTTTTCCATTAACATTGTAATAGCAACTGATACTGCAAGAAAACTTTTGCCTGTACCTGCGGGTCCTAGCGCCATTACAATATCGTTTTCTCTTAATGCCTGAATATAATCAGATTGTTTTTGCGATCTAGCTATAACAGATTTTCTTGGCGTCTTAATTAATTGTGCAAAAGATTGCACATTTGATTTTTTTCCTTTATCTAAATTTAAATTTTTGTTCACTGATAAAATTATATCACTTTTTTCTATATTCTTTGTCAAAAGAAATTTGTTAATTAAAAATTTAATTGCTTCAGAAACATTGTGTATATTATCTGGTACACCTTTTGCCGTAATAGAATTACCTCTAAAAAAAAGAGTAGTCTGAGTAAGTTTTTCCAATTGTTTCAAGTTTTCATTAAACTCACCAACTATTAAGGATAGAATATTATTATCTAAAATTTGAATATTTATGGTTTCTTTGTCAATTTTTTTTACTATTAAATTTTGTTTTAATTTACTTATCTCAGACATTAGTTAGGCTGCATGATTTTTTTTGATACAAGGCTTCCAAATAGGCTGTTATGATTAAAATTATTAATAATAACATTGAATATTTGGCCACTAAGGTTTTCTTCACTTTCCACAATAACAGAATTTAAAAATTTATCTCGACCAAAATATTTATTCTGATCTTTCATTTTATTTTCAAAAAGAACTTCGGTTGTTTGTGATAAAAATTCTTTTTTACTTTGCGTGTTAATTCTTTCTAGAGTTTTTTGTAGTTCAACTAATCTTTTTTTAGCTACCTCATTTTTTACAATAGATAACTTTGATGCTGGAGTGCCAGGTCTTGCACTATAAATAAACGAATATGAGTTTATAAACCTGGTTTTCTCTATTAATTTTAATGTTTCTTGAAAATCAATTTCTGTTTCACCAGGATATCCAATAATAAAGTCTGATGAAAATTTAATGTTTGGCTTGATTTTTTTAAAATTAGTAATAATTTTAGTATACTCTTCTACGTCATGCTTGCGATTCATCGCTTTTAATATCTTGGAAGAACCACTCTGTACTGGCAAATGTAGTATTGGCATCAATTTTTCACAATCTCTATGAGCTTCTATTAAATCTTTTGTTACGTCTTTAGGATGTGATGTAGTGTATCTAATCCTTTTTAAATCTTTTAAATCGTTGAGCTCAAATATCAAATCAGAAAGACGATATGTTTTAGTTTGATTTTCATACTTGTAAGCATTTACATTTTGACCCAACAATGTAATTTCTTTTGCACCATTGGCTACCAATTGACATGCTTCTCTAATAATTTCATCAAATGATCTGGAATATTCTGGACCTCTAGTGTAAGGCACAACACAGAAATGACAAAATTTGTCACAACCTTCTTGTATGGTTAAAAATGAAGACGCTTTTGAATTTGAATTTTTGACTAAATTTAAACTATCAAATTTCTCTATTACTTCAAATTCAGTACTATTAATTTTGTTTATTTTATTTTCTATTTTTTTTATCATGCTTGGTATTTGATGGTAAGACTGAGGTCCTACAATTCCATCTATATATTTCTCACGATTAAACATTTCCTCATTCTCTGCCTGCGCAACGCAACCCGTTACTAGAAGCATTGGTTTTTTTTTATTTCTAAAAATTTTTTTTAGGCGTCCTATATCGTGATAAACTTTCTCAGTTGCTTTTTCTCTTATGTGACATGTATTTAAAACATAACAATCTGCTTCTATAGGGTCCTTCGTAGCCACATATCCGATAGGTTTTACTAAATCCAAAATACGATTGCTGTCGTATTCATTCATTTGACAACCAAAAGTTTTGATGAATATTTTTTTTGACAAATTATTTTTTTATTTTAGAACCGTAAAGTTCTAATTTATGATCAACTAATTTATAGCCCAGCTTTTTAGCAACTTTATTTTGTAATTCTTCAATATCCGTATCAACAAATTCAATTATTTCTCCACTATTTATATCTATTAGATGATCATGATGTTCCTCGGGAGATTGCTCGTATCTTGCTTTACCTCCTTTAAAATCGTGTTTCTCAACAATACCTGCTTCTTCAAATAGTTTAACTGTTCTGTAAACTGTAGCTATACTTATTTTTTTATCAATTTTATTTACTCTTTTGTGCAGCTCGTCTACGTCAGGATGGTCTTTAGAATTAGACATGACATCTGCTATAATTTTTCTTTGGTCGGTTAATCTAACACCTTGTGATTTACATTTTTTTTCAATTGTGTTCATAAGATTTTATAATTTAACTCAAATACAGTGGTTTAATCAATTTATTTTCCAATAAATTTTCTTTGATTAGTATATCTATATTTTTAGGGTTAAATTCAGCTTTTAGGATTACATTTGGGTCAATATTTTTGATAATCTCGTCGCTCATTAGTTCATAAGGGACAACAATTAACTCATTATTTCTTAAATTAATTAAATCAATTTTTTTTGGCGATGTAAAACTGTATGTTTTATTAAAACTTCCTTTCGAGCTGTAATAGTAATTATTTGTTTTTTGTATTGAAATAATATTTTTTTTTTTTATCAAATATGGAGCGGCACATAATAAAAAGCTATTGTAACTAAAAATCTTAATTTTTTTTACTAACTGTAATCCTTTTGCAACTGCAAGTGAAATTCTTATTCCTGAGAAACTTCCAGGACCGGAATTTATAAATATTTCAAAGTTTGCGTCAATTTCTACCTTATATTCTTTGAAAAAGTTGAATATTTCAAGAGCTAACACTTCATTTTTAATAAGATTAGTTTGTAATTTTTTTATAAAAAACCTATTATTAATTTTTAACGAAATAAAATCATTTTTGCCTGTGCAATCAATTATTAAAAAGTTTTTAATCATTTTTTTAGTTTTTATATTTATACCTAATAAACTATCCTCTACCTCTCATATTGTAGATGATAAAGGCATCATTGTCCTGATGTATCATCGTTTTGAGGAGAATAAATACCCATCCACAAATATAAAAATAGCGGACTTTATAAAACAAATTGATTTAATTAAGAAATATAACTTTAATTTTATTAATGCAAAAGATTTTAAAAACAGTCTTTTAAATCTTAAAAGTAATAAAAAAATTTTATTAACTATAGATGATGCCTTTAAATCTTTTTATGACCAAGCTTGGCCCTTACTTAAAAATAAAAAAATACCTTTTATATTATTTGTAAATACACGTGAGGTCGGAAGTAATGGATATATGACATGGGAGCAGATTCAAGAAATTTCAAAAGAGAAATTTGTTCATATAGGAAACCATAGTTATTCTCATGATTATTTAGTTGATAAACCGGATGATGAAATTATCAAAGATATAGATTTAGCTAGACGAGATTTAAAAAAAAATCTTGGTTATAATTCTCCTTTTTTTTCATATCCATTTGGAGAATACAGCATTAATTTTAAAAAAATTATTAAGAATTTTGGTTTTAAATTTGCATTTGGTCAACACTCTGGAGTAGCTGATGAAACAAAAAATTTTTATGAGCTACCTAGATTTCCAATTAATGAAACTTATGGTGAGATGAATAGATTTGAACTAATTCTTAAAACCATTCCTTTAAAAGTAAAGTCAATTACACCTGATGAAAAATATATTAGCGGCAATAAAAACCCTCCTGAAATTATTGTTGAATTTTTTAGTGACATAAAAAACATTAGATCAATTAATTGCTATTCTAATGAACTTAATTCGTGGAAAAAATCTGAAATTGGATATTTAAATGATTTTAAAATCAAAATTAAATTAAGAGGGAAATTTACCACGGAAAGAGGTAGAGTTAATTGCTCATTAAGAGAGTCAGATGGGTCATGGCGTTGGCTTGGGATGCAGTTTATTGTGGCTGAACTCTAGCTAAGCTAGAGTTTTAATTCTTTATTTTCTTTGAAGTCGTCAATTGTTACAGCTTCCAGTTCGTCTAAATCATTTTGTTTAATAATTTTTTCCAATATTTTAGTATATTCTTTGCCAGTTTGTGCATAGTTTTCAAGTTCATGTATCAACTCCAAACCAGCTAATTTTTTGTTTTGTTTTCTTAATGAAGCTCTTTTTACTCTAAAGCTTTTATAACCACGGTGAGTGTTTAAATTAGTTATATATGCTTTTACAGAAGCTCTTAGTAAAGGAAATTTTAAGATTTTATGTTTTTGATCTTTATTTTTTTCTAATGGCTCAATACCATCACCGTTCCAAGTCCATTGACCATATATAGCATTTCCCTCTAAAGCAAACCTTGAGGTTCCCCATCCACTTTCTTTTGCAGCTTGCGCCAATGCAATAGAAGTCGGTATGAGATCAATTTTTTCTATTAATTCATTAATATTTTTATCTTTAACTTTGTAAGATTTGTACTTTTTATTTAACCATTTTCTGCTTTTCTCAGATTCATTTTTTTTTAATATTTTTAATAAATATTTTCTGTCTTCTATTATTTTTTCATTCTCTGCTACAATTAATGGTAAAAGGATTTGTAAAAAAGTTTCTTTTTTTTCATTAACACTTTTAATCTCGTCAAGATCCTTGGGTAGTCTTGTAAAATAAATTGGTTTAACTTTCTTTTTACTTCTTACACGATCTAGATCGTACTCTAAATCTTCAAATAAATTTAGCACAGTTTGAGTGTTTAAAGTATAATCTGTTTCAGGATCATAAGACTTCTTCTCTGGTTTAATTTTTGCTAATTCTTTAGTTTTAGGTTTGTTTGATTCTAATTTCTTAACTACATTCTTCTCTTGTTTTGAATTATTATTAATTTTTTTTTTATCAGATTTGATTTCTAAAGAAATTTTTACTGAATCTAAATCATTAAAAATTTGTTTTACATAAAAACCTCCTGATATAAATATTACTAGTAGAAAAGCATACGCTCCTCTGGACACTAACTTATTTATTAAACTTTCTTTAACTTTAAAGTTATGAACACTGTTTAAGCTCTCAACTATGGCTTTAGTAAGTGTTCTATAAAAAGAAACTATATTTGAAACTAAAGAAGTAAAATAATTATTAATTCTATCAAAAAATTTCTTAAATACTTTAACGGGATTAATAATTATCTGAAAATATTTATCTATGATTCTTTCTAAGAATCTCTTTAATACTTTAACGGGATTAATAATTATCTGGAAATATTTATCCATGATTCTTTCTAAGAATTTTTTTAATATCTTGGTGGGTTTAATACTTATCTTGAAATTTTCTTTTAAAGATGAATACAATGGATTAATTAATTCATTAATAATCTTGTGGGAAAAGTAACCTCTTCTAGATGGTATTGGTACGTTGCTTTTTAAAAGTATAATTTCAATTTCATAAGTGGTGTATTTGACACCTACGCTAAAAACTTTATCAATTTTATAGATCCTAGCTAACTCAAATAATTTTTGTCTGTAACTTACAATTTTTTTCATTCTAAACTGCTTCCACTGACTTCACCTCTTCCACATAGTGACAAAGTAAATTTTGAACTCCTTGCTTCAATGTCATGAGTGAACTTGGACAACCCGAACAGCTTCCTTGCAGTTCGACATGAACAACTCCGTTTTTAAACGATTTAAATTTGATATCCCCACCATCTTTTGCAACTGCTGGTCTTACCTTCTGATCTAAAACTTTTATTATTCTATCCTCAACTTCTCCTAGATTTAATTTGTTCTCATTTATTTGCTTTTTTTCGTCAAGAATAGGCTTGTCATTTTTCTCAAAATAATCATTCATATGAGAAATAACTGTTGGTTTTAGTACATCCCAAGAAATTTCTTTATTTTTTTTTACCGATAAAAAATTGTCAGCTAGCAAAACGAGTTCTACACCTTTTAAATTAAGTAAATTTTTTACAAATTCATTTTCAATTTTATCAAAATCTTTTTTTTGAAATTCTTCTGTTCCTATTGATGAAATCACTTTTTCAGATAAAAATTTTAGTGAATCTGGATTTGGTGTTAATTCTGTTGTAATCATTCTATTCTCTATATCATCTTTAATTAAAAAAAACCTACGGCATTTCTTATATCTTTCAGGTTGTGTTCGGCTATATTTCTAGCTTTTTCCGTACCATCTTTAAGAACTTTTTCTAAATAGCTTTTGTCGTCTAATAACTCTCTTATTTTTTTTCCAACCGGACAAATCACCTCAACTAAAATTTCTGATAGTTTGTTTTTTAGATATGAATATTCTTTTCCTTTTAACTCATTAAGAGATTTCTCTAGAGAACTGTTTGTTAAATCTGAGAATATATTAATCAAATTTAAAGCTTCGGGTTTTTTTTCTAAATCTTTTAAGTTATCAGGTATTACCGAAGAGTCTGATTTAGCTTTTTTAATTTTTTTAATAATGTCATCCGCTGAATCTTTTAAATCAATCCTTGAATATTCAGATTCATCTGATTTACTCATTTTTTTTGTCCCATCTCTTAAACTCATAACTCTTGAAATATTTTTCTGTATTAATGGTTCTGGTAATGGAAATAAATTTTTTTTAAAATCTTTATTAAATTTTTGTGCAACATCTCTACAAAGCTCTAAGTGCTGCTTTTGATCTGCTCCCACTGGAACATGAGTTGCTTTGTATAATAGAATATCTGCGGCCATAAGATTTGGGTAGACATAAAGACCTACGCTTGCTTTTTCTTTATCTTTGCCAGCTTTGTCTTTGAACTGAGTCATTCTGTTTAACCAACCGATACGTGCAACACAATTTAAAATCCAAGCAAGTTCAGCGTGTCCACTTACTGAAGACTGATTAAAAATAATACTCTTTTTATTATCAAGTCCTGTAGCAAGAAATCCAGCTGTTGTTTCTAAAATATTATTTCGTAGTGTTTTTGGATCTTGAAAAGTTGTAATGGCATGGAGATCTACAACACAATAAATACATTCTATTTTTTCTTGCAAAGCTACAAAGTTTTTTAAAGCTCCAAGATAATTACCAAGATGTAAATTGCCTGTTGGTTGCACACCTGAAAAAACTAATTTTTTATTATCCATTATTTAATTTGTTTTAAAATTTTTTATCTTAAATACTCCAAGTAAACGAGATAACAATAAATATATCGTAGCTGCTAAACCTACAATCATTATAAGGTAAAATGACTTATAATAATTAGTATAAATAAGCTTATCCTCAAAAAAATTAATCAAAAAATAGAGAAGTGAGCTCATTGCAACTACAGAAATAATTG
>Ga0307986_10003407_pt1 | contig 11050 bp, 29 predicted proteins | sample EllFjometageno82_FD_203170 | JGI IMG/M metagenome (GOLD analysis project Ga0307986, IMG submission 203170) | Marine microbial communities from Ellis Fjord, Antarctic Ocean - #82 | ecosystem: Environmental > Aquatic > Marine > Unclassified | place: Southern Ocean | collected 2014-10-09
AGAAGTTGGTTTTGGTGGGATACAGGAGCAACTGTATCCGTCAACGAAACCTGCCAGGTAGTTTTAATATATGATGGTAATTATGTTAAATTTTATAAAAATGGTGTGTTAGTTCAAACTTATACTTACCCTAGTGGGGGTGTACTATCAACCTCTAGTTGTTACCCTAAATTAAATTCAAGACATTGTACTCGAACTTCTATTCAAAGTTTAGGTAACATGACATATTTTAATTTTAATATTTATAACAAAGCCCTTACAGACTCCGAAGTAGCACAAAATTATAACGCAAACATAAATAAATTCAATTAATATGAGTACATATATTATTATAAACATGACAGAAGTAGGATTAGTAGACTTTAATGAAGTTCTAGAAACATCCGAAGAAACACTAAGACTATCAGTAGATAGTTTCCAAGCCGTACTTAAATGGAATGGAAATGAACCTTCATTTGTAGCTACTTTAAGCTCATATGATGGACCTTATACACATTCAGAAATACTAACAATAATGGCTACTCCAGAATGGACTGACCCTGCAAACCCACCTACTTAAAAAGTATAAAATATGAAAATGATCCCTTGTATAAAATGTGGGGCTGATATGCCTGAGTTAAGATTAACTCAATATGGTTATAAAGTATGTGTTAATTGTTCTACCGTGAGTACTAAACGAGGTATACCAATTACTCATGGAACAGGTGATCATACTTGGACTGAAACTATAGTAGTAGAAGAAGACCAATATGAATCCTTTGTAAATGCTACTAATAGAGAAAGAGGTAGTAGTGATAGTGTTGTAACTTTTAAATTAGATTAATGCCAGCAGCTAAACCACTTTCTAAAGCACAAATAGTAGCAGCTCAAGCTAAGACTCAGTCTAATATGGCTGCTGCACGTTATCTACATGTATCATATCAACATTATAAAAGATATGCTAAATTGTATAAATTATTTGCTGGACATAAAAATCAAAGTGGTAAAGGTATACCTAAGTTTTTAAACAATGGTAAGAAATTTCCTGCTATGATTGAAATTATTGAAGGTAGAATAGCTGCTACCTCATTTGATCCTAACAAATTAAAATATGCTTTAATAGAACAAGGACATATGGTTGAGGAATGTACCGTATGTAAATTTAATGAGCGTAGAGTATTAGATTATAGAATCCCATTACTATTACATTTCAAAGATAAAAATAGCAATAACTACAGTTTAGATAATGTCCAACTACTTTGTTATAATCATTATTTCCTTACTGTGGGGGATGTATTTAATGCTAAAGAGGAAAAACAAATTGAAACTCAACAAGAATACAATGGTACAACTGAACAGGTTAATTGGGAAGTAGACGATTATCACTTACAACGTTTAAAAGAATTAGGTTTAGATGGTGATGATGATGACGTTGATCAATATATAAGTAGAGTATAATGAAGAATAAAAAACAAATAGATGAAAAAATTATTCCCCATAGTATTATTACTATCGATCATAACATTATCTTCATGTAGTATTGAAGATACATTAGAACCACAAGTAGATTGTAAACTTGAAGTTGAAGTTCTTTATTCAAAGTTGATCTTTGATGAAGCAGTTATCAATGGATGGGATTCAACAATTATGCCTTTTGTAAATACAACTGACATATTTGCACCAGGATTTTTGGATGTAACTTATGATCCAAATATGGCTATACTTCACGCAGCAATGAGTGAGTTTGATACCAAGTATAAGCAAGCGCTTAGAGATTGTAAGTAAAATAAACTAAGATATAATGAAAAATAAGAAACACACACGAATTGTAGATGATTATGATGAAACTAAATCACACCATCTCCAAAAGTTAGCCACAAAAAGTTTGGCTGCCGACGAAAAATTTCGTAAATTACAGGATAAGAAAATGAAAGGCAACTTTCTCAAAAACTTCTAATTATGAAATTATTAATCGCTTTACACATTGTAGTAGCTACTGTTTATAATGCAGTACCATCTCAAACAGATTCAACCCCTTTAATTACAGCCTCTAATAAACATATAGATGCTAATAATCCTGGCAAACATAGATGGATTGCAGTATCCAGAGATTTAGAAAAACTAGGATTTACTTTTGGAGTAGAGGTATGTGTTGAAAACGCAGGTGCTATGAATGGTGTATGGGTTGTTGAAGATAGGATGAATAAAAGATTTACCAATAAGATAGATTTTTTAGTAGATAATGAAATTGTATTAGGTAAATGGGAAGGAGTAATCATATCCCTTAACTCAACAAGACAATAAAATGGATGCACCTACTTTAACTCTGTTTAATAATCTGTCTGATGAAGATTTTATGGCAGTACATAATGCAGGTCAATTAAAAAGCTTATGTCTTGCTTTATCTTTAGATTTAGAAATATCTTCTTATCCTAAAGACTTATTAAACTAAATTAGGATACCACAGCAATTTTTTGTATATTCACGTATAAAATAAAGGTTATGCTATACGAATTTAAAAACTACAACAAACATGGTAATATTAGAACAAGAGTAATACCTTGGCCTAATGGTAAAGCATTTGGAATTAATCCAAGTGGTTTAGGAGGCTATATTGGTGTTAAAATATTCAAATATGAATATAAACACGAACTCAACCCACCAGGTTTAATGACATTGGGGGATAAAAAATACATAATGCCTGGTTGGCAAGAAGTATTACCTGAAACAGAATTAAGTGATATAAAGTGGATTAAACCTAAAGTTAAACGTGCCGAAGTATTTGAACATAAATTCAAATCATCCAGCAATGACAAGGTTTATACCACGAAAGAATATGTAGCTGTAGATGGATCACGTAAGTATAATTGCTCCTGTCCAGGTTCGTGGAGAGCAAAAGACAGACGCTGTAAACACATTAAAAGCATTGAAAAGTAATAACAGCAAATAGTTTAAAAATATACCTAACGGTTATTTGTTATATACATTGTTAGGCACTTTTAAAATTATGGGATTAATAGGATATTTAGGGATAGTGATAATGGTAGGAGCAATTACAAGTGTAATAATAAAAGAAAGAAATAAATAATTTTTAATGTGCCTAACGATGGGTACCCCACACACCTAAACTAATAAACAACAACACACAAAAGACTAGGCTACCGCATAAATATTTCGTATCTTTACGTGTTCGAAACGTTCGAACATTAATTAATTTAAAACAATAAAGGTTATGTATTTACAAATCACAAACACAAGTAAAAAAAGAAACAATTTAGCAAGAGTAGCATCTAAAGGAGCTGTAATTAAAGCAATTAAAGAACGTGGTTGGAATTTATCTGATTGTACCATTAAAGAATTAGATAATGCTCTAGTTACTAACAAGTATAAAGAGTTAGATGGTCGTATGAATACTAAGGGTAAGCAATTTGCACAAAGAGCAGGATTATAAATTATGATTATTACTAAAGTAAAAAAAAGTTATTTAGATGTTCCTAAAATTCCCAAAGAAGATATAATTAAAAGAGGATTATACACTCTAGAGTATAATGGAGATATAATTAAAGTGGGAATTTACGGAGAAGGGGTAAGGTCTAACAATAAAACAAGATTTTCCTCCTACCGAAGCATGGGTAAAAACATAAAACCTGGAAATGGTAGTTATAAAACCATGAAAATAATAAATGAAAATATTAAAGTTGGTGATATAATTAAAGTTAATTTTATTAAATTACCTGAAGATAGATTTATAGATGGTTATTGGTGGAAAGTTGATTTATATTTCGAAGAAGATAAATTGAAAAATTCACACAAGAACACTTTATGGTTAAATTAAAAAATAATTTATGAGCAGAGGTAGACCAAAAGAACAAGAAGCAATACCGTGGCAGAAATTCACACAGGAAATGTTAGAAGTACCTTCAAAACCTGAATTAGGTAGTAGATCAGTTTGGCATTGGGATAGAAGTAAATTTGATCGTGGTCCTTATAAAACCGAACATTGGGAAGAAAAAGGATTTAGACAACCTAAATTTAAACCTGAGAAGGGTAAAGCCTATGGTAAACAACCAGTAGTATTAGTATTTAAGACATCAAATCGTTCTAATGCTAAAACCAAAATCAAAGTATTTAATAATGAAAATATAGACTACATATTATCCGCAGATAAATTAGTTGGTGTCCCATCTACTGCTGAGATAATAGATATTGGGGTAGGTATTTCATTTGTAGATAAGTATAAGCAAAAATATAATTTAGCCTAGTTTTTATATATTTATAATAAACATTTAAAAAACATAATTATGAAATTATTCTTATTTATTTTAGTTGTAATATTATTAGGCGTTGGTGTCATTATTTATTACATTAAAAAAGGTAAAATTGCTGACCGTGATGGTGATTTAATTCCTGATGTAGTAGAAGATACTATTGATGATGTTAAAGAAAAAGCAACTGAAGTAAAACGCAGAGCTAAAGCCGTAAAAAAAGAACTTAAGGATGTGGCTGATGCTGCTAAAGAAGTTATTAACCAAGCAGGTGATGTATTAGATGCTGCAAAAGGTAAATCAAGAAAAGGTAGAAAACCAAAAGCAAAAAAATAAATTATGAGTAAATATAACTTAATAGACATATTCGAAGGAATGTCTGATGACGAGATGTCAAAAGCCCAAGAAGCAGACAGATTAAAAGACCATCCTGAAAGAGATACAATTAAAAAAATCCAAGCGTTAATGGCTAAGGAAAAATCATTAGATGAAGATAAATACGATGACATCGTAGATGCAGATAGTGATATCCCTGCTGATAAGAAAAAGGCAGCAGCCTTAGCTTATAGAAAAGTAGATAAAGGTGCTTCATATGAAAAAGCAACTAGTCATATTGAAGAAGCAAAACCAGGATATAATGAAGATGGAACTACAAAATCAAATGACGAAATGGGAGATGATGAACGTGAAGACTTTTATAATGACTTAGATTCAGTTGATGAAGCAAGTGATACTTTTAACATTGATAAAGTAGCATCACCAGATGCTAAGGCACATGATTATGGGGATGAAATTAAAGGCATATCTGATGAAGATGATACTGAAGAAAAATATGCACACCAAACAGTATTACCATTAGAAGAAGGTGAGACATCAATGAAAGATGTTGTTTTAGCCATTATCAAAGATACTAATGCAACAAACCCAGAAGTTCAAATGTATATAGATTCTTTAACGAATGATATAAAACTGAATGGTAAAGAACAATATGCCGAATTTTCAACAGATGATTTTATTGAAGATTTTAAAGAATATATTAGTGACAAATCACTAAAAGAACATTTTGGTCGTTTTATGAAAGATTACCAATAAAATAAACAGTACTTACTACGCTACACATTAGAACAGCGTCCCAGAGTAAGTCTTTTAATAATATATGCGCTTCCATTAGGAGGCGCATATTTTTCTTCGTATATTGACGTAAATAAAAATAGTTATGTGGAACCATAGAGTAATGAAGCACGAAAAAGCAGATGGAGATGATGATTGGTATCAAATTCATGAAGTTTATTATGATAGTAAACGAGAACCAGATAGTTGGACTAAAGATGGTATTAAACCTGGAGGTCATACGCTTGAAGACTTAAGAGATGAACTACTTAAGATGTTAGAAGCAACGGAAAAAGAAATACTAGACTATAAAGAATGATACTACGATCAGGTAAATATAAAGGTATAGATTCAGATGAAGTCCAACAATACGATGCTCAATACATTTGGTGGATAAAAGAAAATCGACCTGAAATGTTAAAGGCAATAAAAACTCATAAACCTAAAAATGTAGAAATGACAGATGAGGAAATTGAGCAACGTACAAGCTATAAGAATATACCTAAATTAAGTTGGGCTGAAGCATTTTTTTAAAAGTAATGCGCAGGAAATTAGGCTACCGCATAGATATTTCGTATCTTCACGTGTAAGTAAGAATATTAATTTAAATAAATAAAAGTTATGTCAAAAAATGTAGAAAGTTTAGAATTAATTAATGGTTATGCAAATAACTTTATTACTGATATTGAGTGTAATGATATGATGGATTTATTAGATAATCATATATCAGTTATTAAAGATAGAGAACCAACAGATGAAGAATGGGAATTAGAAGCAGAGGCTAAATGTTGGGATAATGAATATAATGAAATGGGTAGAAGTTAAATTTAAAAAATAAAGGTTATGAAAACATTTAAAGACATTACATTTAAACAACATAAGGTAGATAAAGAAGCCATTCAAGGATTACTTACGCTAGATAATGGCATTGAATTATCAGTTGTAGCAGGTAAAGGTATGTATAGCACAGGTAAAGGTGGTGTAAGAGAAGCAATTAATAAAGTTGAAGATGCTTCTTCATTTGAGGTAGCTGTATTTGATCAAGATGGAAATTTTATTGCTACTGATAATGATTTGGTTTTAGGATGGCAATCAAGAGAAGATATAGATAAATTAATTCAAATACACTCATAATGGTAGCATTAATAGAAGAATTATATCAAACTAATCAAATTAGTGAAGAGGTTAAAGATAAATTAATAAATAAATATTTTAATAAATAAAGGTTATGGATAAAGAAAATAAAAGATACGTTGTTACAATGGATATGTATGTTTATGCTGATAATGATTATATGGCTAAAAAACGAGCTAATGATTTAAGATTATCACTTAGTAATAGAAGACATTCCCAAGATGTAGAAGTTACATCAATACATGAACAACCATTTGGTACACTTAGTAACAGAAGGGTAGATGATTTTAAATTTACACCTAAAGATACGTCTAACGATCCTTTACCCTTTTAATATGAAAGCAGGAGATTGGATAACATATAATAATAAACGTAAAAAGTGTTTTGGAATACATTTTAATGGTAATATCTTAATCAAGATGAATGGTACTTTAGTACAAGTAAATAAAGAAAAATGTAAGATTCCCGCGTAAACATTAGGCTACGCGGGATATCTTTCGTATCTTCACGTGTTGGTAAGAAAGCCAACGATTAATTTAAAATAAAGGTTATGTCAAATACAGAAACAATGCAATTAGATTTATTTGAAGGGAAAATATTAACAAATGATCAGAGATTAGAAATTCAACAATACATTTCTAAGTGTGATAAAGAAGTTGTTAGAAAACGAGAAGAACATATTAAAATTCAATTATTACTTGATAGAGCGGGTTTTAAAATAGGTATTGATTATGTAAATGATTTTGAAGTATTTGAAAAAACTTACAATCATGAATTTGGTTATAGTTACAACAATACACAATGGGAAGCTGAGGTTACTGTGATGAGAAGTAGTGGTGGTTGTCAAATTATATATGATGTAATTAAAGAAGGTAAAATTACAATAAGTAAAAGTTTTGTATACCGAGAAGGTGATAAATTACAGTGTACTAACATTACCTCACAATATAGATACTACAAGCCAAGTTCATTATTAACTAAACTTAAAGAAAATAATGAATCAATATTAAATAAATTAGAATCTATTAAAACAAAATCAAATTTATTAGATTACACAGTTGAAAAATATACAAAACTATTCCCAGATGCCAAAGTAAGTGTAGGTAGTGATTATACTCGTAATAGAAATAATTTCACTGATTTTAAAACAATAATTATTAATTTCCCATCAAATAGTTATGTTATTTACAGATTAGGATACGAGCAAGATGGAGAATATTTACATAAAAAGTTTGATCATGTAGTTGATACATTAAAGGGAATGGATTTATTAAACCACTTTAACAACCAATAATATGATAGAATATGAAAACAGATACGGAGATAAATTTACATTTACTAAGTTAGAGAATGGTAATGTATTATGGGAAGGTAATTTTGAGCATATCAGAATAGGATTCCCGAATGTATACAAAGAAGCATATCAACAATTCCGCAAAGATGGAGGTGAATTAAATCAATATGATTTTGAAGAGAAGGTACATGAGCAGTTATACGATGAAGAAGGTCATTGGATTAAAGCAGGACCTATAACAGAAAAATATAGTAAATTAGTATACTCAGATCATGATAATATTAATATGGTTGATCCATCAGGAGGACCTTTTATTAATGAACATAGCGAGCTTGGAGTAATGTTTGGAGAAGAACTAAAAGGGTTATATGTCAGAAGCTTTACATATGATAAAGATAAAGGTGGTTATGAAATACAGACATATGGAGAGTTTGATCACCTAGCAGAGACTAAGATCATAGGAGGTATAATTAATACAACAGAAAAATAATATGAAAGTAGAAAAACAAATTTTGCATAATTGCTTGGATAAGGCAAAGAGTTTTTATAAATTAGGGGATAAAGACAAGGCAAGAGATTATTGTGATATGGGTATTGCTTGGGTAGCTGAAAAGCGTATTGAAGGATATGGAGCAAAGGATACAATTGAAGATGTTAGAGTTGAATTATGGCTTGAACGTTTTTGGATGTTTTTAGAAAATAAAAATTTAATGTTATAATTATGGGATTTAGATACGACGACGATAGTGGAAATGGGAAATGGTGGGAACTTATGTTAGGTTGGAAATGGCCCCATCAAGGGTTTACAATTGGTTACGATTTAGTTGAACCAAATGATCAACCCCAAGAAAATGAAATGACATATTATACTATTTTAATATATTTAGGTCCACTTTCAATAATTTATAACTTTGGTAACCATGATTGGGATGAATAACTCAAAAATTATAGGCTTAGGCCATTATGTTCCAGATAACATTGTTACCAATGATGATTTATCTAAATTACTAGATACATCTGATAAATGGATTCAAAGTCGTACTGGTATTAAAGAACGTAGATGGGTTACTAAGGAAAGTGGTGATACAGCAGCTACAATGGGTGCAAAAGCAGCTAGAATAGCTATATCTAAAGCAAACCTTATACCTAAAGATATTGATTTTATTATATTTGCTACAATGACTCCTGATTATTACTTCCCAGGTTGTGGTGTACAAGTACAAGCTGAATTAGGAATTAAAGATATAGGTGCCTTAGATGTACGTAATCAATGTTCTGGTTTTATTTATGCTCTATCAGTTGCAGATAAATTTATTAAAACAGGTACTTATAAAAATATATTAGTAATAGGGGCAGAATTGCATTCAGGTGGGTTAGATAAAACACCTAGAGGTAGAGATGTTAGTGTTATATTTGGGGATGGTGCTGGTGCCTTAGTACTATCTAGTACAGACGAAAATAAAGGTATATTATCCACCCACTTACATTCAAATGGTGATTATGCTGAGGATTTAGCTGTAGTAGGACCTTCACCTAGACATGGAATCGGAACGGAAAATCATTGGATTAAAAGTGTACAAGATAATAAAGATGCTACATTTTATTTCCCATATATGAACGGTAAGTCAGTATTCAAACATGCTGTATTTAAATTTAGTGAGGTTATTATGGAAGGGTTATTAGCCAATGGTTTAGATTCAACCGATGTTGATTTATTTATACCACATCAAGCTAATTTAAGGATATCGGAATTTGTTCAAAGGCAATTTAAATTTACTGATGATCAAGTATTTAATAATATTCAAAAATATGGCAATACAACAGCAGCCTCAATCGTTATTGCTTTAGATGAGGCATATGATCAAGGTAAAATAAAAAATGATGATTTAATAGTATTAGCTTCATTTGGTAGTGGTTACACCTGGGGTAGTATAATAATAAAATGGTAATGGATATAGGAAAATTATTTATAGGCATATTTTGGTTTATAATAGGGCATGTGTTTGTATTCTTTCAATTAAACGGACAATTCAAATGGGATTGGTTTAAAAAAAATGAATTTATAGTAGCATCTACTGGTCTTATTATATCATATTTTTACATATGGGGTACTAAAAATACAGTAGAAGCATTCAACGGTTTATTATGGCCTGCTCGATTTGTAGGTTTCTCAATTGGTATAGCTATATATGCTGTTGGTGTTAATTATCTATTTAAAGAAGGTATAACAAATAAAACATTTGTAAGCTTAGTCTTATGTTTTATATTAGTATTAATCCAAGTATTATGGAAAACTAAATAAATATGGCTAAGAAAAAAATAGTTAAAACATTAAGGTATAAAATACTTAAAATATTAGCATATACTAATAAGCTAACATCATACCAGAAATTTGCCTCACGTATAGGTTATATGGGTAGTGGATTTTTAATTGCAGCACAATGGACAATTGAACCCTACCTATATGTGATAGGATTTATATTTGTAGTAGTACAAACATCATCTAGAAAACAATGGAACTTAGTTGCATTAAATATAAATGGATTAATAGCATGGATAACTCACCTTTTAACAAATTAACAATGAAAGCAGAAGAAAGATTAGCAAAAGTAAAAGAATTAACTAGCAAGATATTATATTTAAAAAAAAATCCCGCTGTAGATTCTAAAAAAACAATACAAAAGCTTCAACAACAAATAAACGATGTACTATATGAATAAGGAGTTAATAATTAAAGGTGATATAATGTATGAGATAGTGTCCGAGGTTCCTGCTCATATGTTTCTTAATAAAGATAAATCCATTAACCAACAAGTACTAGGTATGTATGTTAATGATCACAAAGCAGATAGAGTATTACAACGTGAAGATAAATTTTTAGTGTGTAAGCAAATAGAAGAAGCACAAATAATAACATAATACTTTGGATAAGTCAAATAAAGGTCGTATATTATAGTATGAGAAAACAGAGGGTATACAAGGGTTGTGAATTAGAGTCTCCAATATATAGGCAAGTAGCACAAGTAATTCAAGCTAAAACAACAGGTAAAACGATAGTAAACGAACATAAAACGAAAAGAGGCAAACGAAGCTCTTTATTACACACCACAACTAATTAATACGTATATACATTATGGCTAGCAACAAAGAAATTGGCATTCAAAAAATAATAGAGGTATTGGATCAAGATATCAAATTAAATGGTGATCAACCATTAACAACAACAAAGTTAAAACGTGTGTTGGAGATGGTATATGATGACATTACT
>Ga0307986_10003408_pt1 | contig 11050 bp, 10 predicted proteins | sample EllFjometageno82_FD_203170 | JGI IMG/M metagenome (GOLD analysis project Ga0307986, IMG submission 203170) | Marine microbial communities from Ellis Fjord, Antarctic Ocean - #82 | ecosystem: Environmental > Aquatic > Marine > Unclassified | place: Southern Ocean | collected 2014-10-09
GATGATTTGGAAAAAAACAAAAATTAATTAAAGACCCCGTTATCGGGGTTTTTTTTTAGATATATTTGTAGAAATGATTGATAGTAGACAAATATTAAATAATAAACAGATTGATATTATAATCAGGAGACTATGTCATCAGTTGATTGAAAATCATCAAGATTTTTCTAATACTGTTATTGTCTCATTACTACCTAGAGGACAACAAGTTGCCAATAAAATTATTAATAAATTAGAAGAGGTTACTGGTAATCAAATCAGTCGTGGAGAACTTGATATTTCTTTTTATAGAGATGACTTAAGAAGAAATGCAGAGCCTATTGTTCCTCATAAAATGAATATGGATGTATCAGTTGATAACAAGCAAGTTGTTATTATTGATGATGTTCTTTATACAGGAAGATCAGTTCGCTCAGCTATTGATGCTTTAATGCCTTTTGGAAGGCCAAAATCTATAGAGCTACTTGTCTTAATTGATAGAAGGTTAAGTAGGCATCTTCCTATTCAACCAGATTATGTTGGTAAGGTTATTGATTCTATTGACTCTGAAAAAGTTATTGTTAATATTGACGAAGAAGATAAAAATGATAATATTATAATTTTAAAATCTTGATGATGAAAGATTTGTCAGTTGATAATCTACTTGGAATAAAATATCTGAATTTAGCAGATATTAATCTTATCTTTAATACTGCTGATAATTTTAAAAAGATAATTAATCAACCTATTAAAAAGGTCCCTTCTTTAAGAGACATAACAATTGCAAATTTATTTTTTGAGAACTCTACTAGAACAAAATTATCTTTTGAAATTGCTGAAAAAAGATTATCTGCTGATGTGATAAATTTTTCTTCAGCTGCTTCTTCAGTTAAAAAAGGTGAATCTTTATTAGATACTGTAAATAATATATTGGCAATGAAAGTTGATATAGTAGTAATGCGACATCCAAATCCCGGAGCATCAGTTTTTCTATCTAGAAATATAGATGCTAGAATTATAAATGCTGGAGATGGAACTCATGAACATCCTACCCAAGCTTTATTAGACGCTTACTCAATAAGAGAAAAATATGGCGATATAAAATCTAAAAAAATAGTCATAGTTGGAGATATTTTACACTCAAGAGTAGCATTGTCAAATATATACTGTTTAAAAATGTTAGGTGCTCAAGTTGCGGTTTGTGGTCCCTCTACACTAATGCCTAAATATCTCAAAGAACTTGGTGTTCGTTATTTTTCTAAACTTAAAGAAGCTTTATTGTGGTGTGATATTGCAAATGTTTTACGAATTCAACTTGAGAGACAAGATGTTCAGTTATTTCCCTCTTTAAGAGAATATGCTAATGTATACGGGATAAATTTAAATATTCTAGAAAGTCTAGATAAGGAAATTACAATTATGCATCCTGGTCCTATAAATAGAGGTGTTGAACTAACATCAGATATTGCAGACTCTTCGCATTCTATTATACTTGATCAAGTCGAGAATGGTGTTGCAATTAGAATGGCTGTTCTTTATTTGTTGTCAAATAAAATAAAATAATGAATAATAATACTTTAGTATTTAGATTAACTGAGAACAATGATTTTTCTAAATTAAATATTAGTAAAGAAGTAAGGAATTTTATTGCAGATTTAACTGATGTACAAAGTGATGTATATGAGGTTCTAATAGATAAATTTATTACATTTGGTAAAATTACATACGCTAATAAAGGCTCTTTTGTTATTGTTAGTAATGTTAGTTTTAGTGATGAACTAAATATTGTTCCTACTATTCAAGAAGCTTATGATTTTATTGATATGGAGGAAATAGAAAGACAATTAGATGTTTAATTAAATTATAAAAAATGAAAAAATTAATTTTAATATTTCTCTTAATTTCTGTAAACTGTATAGTAAATGCTCAATGTCTTATTGATTCTTCAATTACTTCACCCGGTATTTATCCTGATGAAATTACTAATCTTAATGTAGCCTTTGTAGGTCAGTCATATACTTCTCAAATCGATGTTTTAACTCCACTTGATACAGTCGTTTCTCTAAATGGTTTAACTCTTAACGTAACAATTGCTAATATTGATTTAACAAGTATTTTAGGACTGCCAAATAATTTCACTTACTCATGTGACCCGCCGAATTGTTCATTTATAGGTGGAACTTATGCATGTGCTGAGATATTTTCAACGATTGACCCTTCTGTTTCTGATATAGGGTACTATCCATTAATAATGACAACTTCAACTTTAGCAATAAATGTTCCTCTTATTGGTAGTATTACTCAATTAGATACAGTAGATTATTATTATATTGATATTTCAAATAACACAACATCTATTCAGCAGCTTAATAGATTAACATTTGAGCTTATGGATGTTTTTCCTAATCCTGTTTCTAATACAGCTAATATTCAGTTTGTTACTGGATCAGCTGAAAAGGTGAATTTTTTAGTATTTGATTGTATTGGAAATATTGTTGAAAATAAAATAATTAATACTAACAAAGGAATTAACAAATTTAGTTTTGATGTTTCAAAATATTCATCTTCGATATATACTTACTGTTTAAGATCTAATAGTAATTTTCTTTCTAAGAAAATGGTTATATCTAATCCATAATGTCATTAAAGCTTACAATTTTAGGATGTGATTCAGCTATACCAACAATTAACAAACATCAAACCGCCCAATTATTAAATATAAATGAGCGGTTTTTTTTAATAGATTGTGGTGAAAATACTCAAGTTCAATTAAGAAAATATGAACTTAGTTTTCAAAGGATTCATCATGTTTTTATAAGTCATTTACACGGAGATCATTATTTTGGATTAATAGGTTTGATTACAAGTATGCATCTTTTAGGTAGAAAAAAAGAACTCCATATTTATGCTCATTCTAAGTTAAAAGAGATTATAAATATTCAGCTTTCAGCATCAAATACTGATCTTAACTACCCTTTGTTTTTTCATGTTCTTCCTGAAGATTCTGAAGTAGTTTTATATAAAGATGATAGCGTGGAGATTTCTAATATATTACTTAATCATACAATTAATTGCTCAGGTTTTATTTTTAAGGAGCTTAAGTATAAAAGAAAAATTATTAAAGAGAAAATTGAGGAATTTAATATTCCTTATGATAAAATTATTGACTTGAAAAATGGTTTAGATTTTATTAATGAAAATGGAAATATAATATCTAATGATCTCATAACATCACATAGTTCTCCCCCTAAATCATATGCTTATTGCTCAGATACAAGTTTTTTTTCAGAAATAATATCTAAAATTCGAGGTGTTGATTTGTTGTATCATGAAGCTACTTTTTGTCATGACCTTAAAGAAAGAGCATTAGAGACGGGTCACTCTACAACAAAAGATGCTGCTACAATTGCTAAAGAAGCTAATGTCAAAAGATTAATGCTCGGTCACTATTCAAAAAGGTACTCTAATCTTAATGAGCTCTTATTAGAATCTAGAGATGTTTTTCCTAATACATTTTTATCAAAATCAGGAGATACTATAGATTTTAATGAGATTTAGAAATCAAATAATATTTAGGTATATTTGCTACTAAAATTTATGTAATGAGAAGAATTCTTCTAATTTTATTTACTGTTATCTTTTTTATAAATGATGGTAACGCTCAAATTGATTCAGTATCTATACAAGGAATAGATTGTTATAATGATACAGCGTTTATTAAAATACAGTTAGATCCTAATTCTTATATTACAGGTACTGATATTAATTCTTGGGCTTATCAGCCTTTTGACACTAATTCTTGGTTTCCAATAGACGATAGTTTGTTTACTATTGATTTTAATTATGATACATTGTTTACTACTCTGTGTGGTAAGTATAGAGTTACTACATTCACACCATCAGGAGGACCAACAGAGTATATTTTCTTCATACCATGCCCTGTCACTGTAGGTCTAGGTCAGTTGGAGAAGATTAAGTGTTTTGGTAGTTCAGATGGTGTTTTAATTGCGCCAACTTTTGGTGGTGTCGTATTTGATCCTGATTCAAGCGTTTTTGATTCATTAGGAGTTTATTCTCCGAACGATACAACTGGAGATGAGTATTATACTTATCAATGGTTTAAGGCGAGTAATCTTTTAGGTGCCAACTTACAAACTATAGGAGATTCAACTAGTATTTTGAATAATGTTTCAGCTGGTTTTTATAGCGTTGAAGTTACAGATGCTTTAGGCTGTGTAGATACTTTAAATTTTAGTGATACTTTATTTACTTGGATAAATAATCCATACCCATTAATTATAGATACTTTAATGACTGGAAATATAAGTTGTTATGGTGGTAGTGATGGGCATGTAAAAATTGCAGTTAATGGAGGTAGAAAATTCCATTCAAATAGAAATTATTTTTATTATATTTTAGACTCAAATAATGATACACTTTATAGAAGTGATAATTTAGTAATCTCATCTAATTTTTCTCAACTTTCTGAATTAAGTGATTCTTCACTTGTTATTGATAGTATTTTGTTTGATAATTTACAAATGGGATCTTATAATATAGTTGTCGTTGATAGTTTTGGTTGTATTTTGGATACATCATTTTCTTTAACAGAACCTAATTATTTTGAGGCTTTTACTACTGAATTAACTCCATTAAATTGTATTAATGATAGTATTTGGTTTTTCATTGATAGTGTTACTGGAGGACAGGGGACTCAAAATTATTATTGGTTAGAATCAAATTCTATGTCTGATTCTATCTATGTTGGAGAAGGAGACTATAGTATAATTATTGAGGATACAGTTTTTGGATGTTTAGATACTTTACTTGCAAACTGTGAAGCAGATTTTGAGATATCTAATTTTGTTACAATTGAGGATGTAGCTTGTTATGGTAATTCTACTGGATCTATTACTTTAAATAGTTTAAGTGGAGGGGCTTCTCCTTATGAATGGATGTGGGTAGGTTTTACTTCTAATTATAGTACAGACTCTATATTAGACAGTCTTTTTGCCGGTACATACATTTTAAATGTAAAAGATTCATTGTGTACTCAGATGTTTTATTTTGATATCGTTGAAAATACTCCAATTTATCCTACTAGTACAATTGTAGAACCTTCTTGTAATGGACTTAGTGACGGTTCTATTGAAATATTAGCTAATGGAGGTCAATCTCCTTATATTTATAATTGGTTAAACGGAACAGGATCTGCTAATCTTTTATTTGGATTGCCAATTGGTAATTATACATTAATTATTGAAGATGATTTAGGATGTACAGATACTTCATCTTTTACTTTAACAGAACCTGATTCTTTAAATTTAGAATTTGATAATTTTAATAATCCTTTGCAATGTTATGGTGGTCTAACTGCTATATCAGCTTTAATTACTGGGGGAACAGGTCCTTTTGACTTCTTATGGACTAATACATCAACAATATCTCAAACTGTTGTTGGAGCTGGTTTTTGGACTTGTGAAGTGACTGATAATAATGGTTGCTTTGTAAGTAATAATATTTTAATTACTGAGCCAGATGAATTTTTTATCTCTGATTCTATTTTTACCAACCCACTATGTGCAGATGGAGGTTCAGCTAGTATAGAAACCAGTGGAGGAACATCTCCAGTAAGTTATATATGGAGTACTGGAGAAACAACCCAGAGCATTAGTAATTTACTAGTAAACTCTTGTTGGGTTATTGCAACTGATTCATGTGGAAATACAGATTCAGTAGGTTTTAATTTAACCCCTTATGAATTAATAACAAGTGTAGAATATAATGATTCAAATCATCTTTCCCAAGTAATCGTTTCTCCTCTTTCTTCTGGATCAGATTTTACATATGAGTGGTTTAATATTTATGATTTAAATACTATAGTTGCTAATGGTTCAGATATAATTAATTTATGCGAAGGAACATATTTAGTTAGGACCACAGACTTAAGTAATGGCTGTTTTGTAGAAGATACATTAATTATTGATTTTTATTTACTTAGTGCAATAGTTGATCTAGAAATAACCACTGTATTACCTGACTCTAATTTATGGGGCTTTGGTCCATATACATATTTATGGGGTCCTAGTAGTGGTCTAGCAACCCAACAGGCTAACATTTGTCCAGGTGAACACTGGTTAGAAGTTACTGATAATTACGGATGTAAAGTTGATACTTTTTTTACTATTCAAGTAATTACTTTAGACTTAGATCCTATAGATGAACTGATAGAATGTGATTTAGAAAATTTAGATCTTGAGTTATCTGTTTTTGTTTCTGGTGGTACTGATCCATACACTTATTTATGGTCTAATGGAGGTACAGATAGCACTACTAATTTAGCTCTATCTCCAGGCCCTCTAGCTATTACTGTCATGGATAATAATGCATGTACTCTAGATACTTTATTTACAATCACTGCTATGACAGAGGAATGTGTTCCTAATGTTTTTACCCCCAATAATGATTTAGTAAATGATTTCTGGAATCTTGAACAAGCATACCTTTATAGTGATACAGAAATTAAAGTATATGGACGATTTGGTAGAGAGGTCTTTGAATCTGTTGGCTATGAAAATCCTTGGGATGGAAAAAATAAAAAAGGTAATGATGTTCCTGCTGGTGCATATTTCTATCGAATAGAGTTAGGCCATGGATACGCACCTATTAAAGGAACGGTAACTATTTTACGATAGAAGAAGTTACTAAATCAAATTCATTTTCATTAAACCAGATAATTTCTTTGTCTTTCTTAAACCAGGTTATTTGACGTTTAGCTAATCTCCTAGTATTTTGTTTAATCATACTTATTGAATTTTCTAAATTATTTTCTCCATCTATATAATCAAATAATTCTTTATAACCCACAGTATTTAATGCATTGTATTTACGATAAGATATTAAGTTTTTAACTTCATCTATTAATCCGTTTTCTATCATTTTATCTACTCGATTATTAATTCTATTATACAGTATCTCTCTTTCCATTTGAATTCCAATTTTTATGATATTGAAATCTCTTTTTTTATTTTTTTTCTTGTGAAGAGATGATATTTTTTTAGAAGTACCAGTAAATATCTCAACTGCTCTTATTAGTCTTTGTGGATTTTTTTTATCAACATATTGAAAGTATTCTGGATCTATTTCTTGTACTTTATTTTGCAACCATTCTAAGCCTTTTTCCTCAAATTCAGAATTTATTTTTTGTCTTATATCTGATGGTATTTCAGGAATTGCATCTATACCCTTACAAATAGCATCTATATAAAGCCCAGAACCACCTACCATAACAACATTATTATGAGTTTTAAATAAATCCTTAATTTTTAATAATGCTTCTTTTTCAAATTTACCAATATTGTATTTTTCTTTTATAGATATATGCTGAATAAAATGATGTTTTATCTTTTCTAATTCTTTTAGAGATGGTGTTGCTGTTCCAATTGAAAGTTCTTTGTAGAACTGCCTAGAATCTGATGATAATATTTCTGTATTTAATTCTTGTGCTATTTTAATTGCTAATGCAGTTTTTCCTATTGCAGTAGGTCCAAGTATAATAATAAGATTCTTATTAATAGAGCTCATCATATTCACTATCTTCTTCATCAATAGAATCATCATATGATTCTTCTTTTTCTGATTGATCAAAAATTATTTCTGGAGCTTCTTCAGGTATCTCTCCTACACTTTTAATACAGACTGCTTTTTGTATTTCACCTTGATTATCTGTTAACTCAACTAAAAATCTCCACATTAACATATAGTCATAAATATAGATTAATCTATTAGATTTTATATTTAGGATATTCTCTATAGTAGTATCATCCATATTAGAGCTTTTATTGTTCTCTTCAAATGAAAATAATGGAATTTCTTCAAGTAATTCAAGATCATTATTTGTAGTATAAAAAGAGGCTAATTCATTTTTATGGAGTTTAAATGAGTCTACAATTAATTTATGTAATTCAAGAAGAGAATTCTGAGAATCAATTTCTATTTTTCTAATAATATCTTCTTTTGATTCTAAATAAATAGTAATACTATATTTCATTATCTCTTGTCAATATTAAGTTCTTTTGCTTTTTTGAATAAAAAAACGAGTGCATCTTCTTGGTTGTTTTCTACGATTCCATCAAGGATTGCATTTTTAATTATGTTTTTTAGTAATCCAATATCTTTACCAGAACTTATGTTAAATAGTTCCATTATTTGTGTGCCGTTGATAGGAGGTTGGAAATTTCTTATTCTGTCTTTTTCTTCAACTTCTTTAAGTTTTTCTCTAACAAGCTGAAAATTAGCTAAGTATTTTTTTACTTTATTTGGATTTTTTGATGTTATATCTGCATCGCAAAGTGTCATTAAATTATCAATATCATCACCAGCATCAAATAGTAATCTTCTGATCGCAGAGTCTGTTACAATGTCTTGAGCTAAAACTATTGGCCTTAAATGTAGAGCCACTAATTTTTTTACAAATTCCATTTTATGATTTAGGGGTAACTTTAGTTTTTTAAAAATCCCTTTTACCATTTTACTACCAATAAATTCATGTGCATGGAATGTCCATCCATTCCCTTCTTCATATCTTTTGGTTTGTGGTTTAGCTATATCATGTAATATAGCTGCCCATCTTAACCAGAGGTCGTCTGTGTGTATTGATATGTTATCTAAAACTTCTAGAGTATGATAGAAGTTATCTTTATGTGAATGATTATTTATTTTTTCTACTCCTTTAAGATTACACATCTCAATAAAAAATTCTTTTAGTAGATTAGTTTCTTCTAGCATTTTAAAGCCAATTGATGGCTTATTAGTTAAAATAATTTTATTGAGCTCATCTGTAATTCGTTCTTTAGAGATAATTTCTAATCTGTTGGTATTTCTTTTTATTGCCTGTATTGTATTGGTATCAATTTCAAAATTAAGTTGAGTAGCAAATCGAATTGCGCGCATCATTCTTAATGGATCATCACTAAAGGTTTGATCTGGATTTAAAGGTGTTTTAATAATTTTTCTATCTAGATCTTTTATTCCATCAAATGGATCAAGGAATTTACCATAATACTTATTATTCAGTTGTATAGCCATTGCATTAATAGTAAAATCTCTCCTGTTCTGATCATCTTCTAGAGTTCCATCTTCTATAATTGGTTTTCTAGAATCTCTTCTGTAAGATTCTTTTCGAGCACCTACAAATTCATAATTTTCTCCTGCAAATGAAATCATTGCAGTACCAAAATTCTTAAATACTTTTAATATTGCTTTGTCTCCAAGTTTATTGGATATTTTTTCGGCTAGAGTTATTCCGCTTCCAATACAAACGAAATCAATATCAGTAATTTTTCTTTTTCTTTTTAATAATAAATCTCTAACCCACCCACCCACCACATATGTGGGATAGTTAAGCTTGTCAGCTACTTCTGAGATGATAGAGAAAATTGGTTTATCTAATGATTTATTATAATTCACTATCTAATTTTTTTAATACTTCCATCTAGATTTATCTTAATTATTGATGAAGGTTTATTCATAATTTCATCTTGACGTAAATTTACTATATAATCTACATTTTTTTTTAGTTCATTATTTATATCTGTAAAAATTTCCGGATTTGGACCACCACTTATATTTGCAGATGTGGATACTATTGGTTGGCCAAGCTTTATAATTAACCTTTGACAGAAATTATCATTTGCTAATCTTATTGCAGCGCTTCCATCTTCAGCTAAAATCTCTTTGCTTACATTTTTAACATTATTAAAAATAACTGTTGTTGGTTTTTCATTAGTCATCTCTTTATGGGCATTTGGAGATACTTGATCAATGAGTTTGTATAGGTTAGCATATTCAGCAATTAAAATAATTAAGGCTTTATTTTTAGATCTTTTTTTTAGTGAATATATTTTTTTTACTGCTTCTTTATTTGTTGCATCACAACCAATCCCCCAAATTGTATCAGTAGGGTATAGAATAATTCCGCCATTTTTAAGTGTTTTATATGATCTTTCTATTTCTTGCTCTATCATTATAAATCAGTATATACTTGCATTATATTTTTTGCTATCTTATTGTCAGTAAAATTCTGAGCATGCTGAAAGCCTATAGCAATCATTCTCTTTCTTAATTCTGTATCTTTTTCTATTTTATTTATTGCTGATGATATTTCATTCTCAGATAGAGGGTCTATATAAATTGATGCAGGTCCACCAGCTTCTTTAAAACAGCCATCCTTGGATGTGATAACAGGTATTTTGCTAAATAATGCTTCGATAATAGGTATTCCAAATCCTTCAAATATTGATGGATATATAAGTACTTGAGCTTGCTGATAAATACATGCCATTTCTTCTAATTCTAATCCCGATAAAAACTTTGTCCTACTTTGAAGGTTGTTTTCATTAACGTAATTTATGCATTTATCTTTATAAGTTTTCCCATCACCAATTATTAAAAGATTGTGTTCTGGAAGCTCTTTTAAAGATTTTAATAAAGTCAGTAAATTTTTTCTTTCTTCTATTGTTCCAACATATAAAAGATATTTTTCAAATAGTTGATATTTTTCTTGTATCTCTTTTTTCTTTTTTGTGCTGTATTCTTTTTGAAATACATGATTACATCCCTGATAAATAACCTTGATTTTATCTTCAGATATTGAAAAAAAATCTATAATATCTTTTTTAGTCTGCTGGCTGATAGCAATTATTTTATTAGCTCTTTTACATGCTGATCTAAATTTTTTATCATAAATCTTCCGATCAATATTGGAGAATAGTTGTGGGTATCTTATATATATAAGATCATGTATTGTAACTACTGATTTAATATTTGTTTTCTCAATACCTAAAGGTATTTCATGACTAAGTCCATGATAGATATCTATTTTATTATTAAATAAATCCTTCACAATACTTCTACTTCTCCAATATACTTTTATGAGTTTGCTTAAAATTCTTACTGGAGTTCTAATAAATATATTTGGCTGAGAATTTATAAAATTTAACCTTTTATTGTGATTTTTTTTTGGAGTGTATAAAAAAAACTTATCTTGTTTGTAAAAGCTACTAAGTATTTG
>Ga0307986_10003409_pt1 | contig 11045 bp, 12 predicted proteins | sample EllFjometageno82_FD_203170 | JGI IMG/M metagenome (GOLD analysis project Ga0307986, IMG submission 203170) | Marine microbial communities from Ellis Fjord, Antarctic Ocean - #82 | ecosystem: Environmental > Aquatic > Marine > Unclassified | place: Southern Ocean | collected 2014-10-09
AGCTTTTCAAATGGGTCCTTTACCAGGTTTAACAGCTCAAGAAGTTAAACAATATATAAGATTTATTGGAAATAGAAGGCTAGAACAACTAGGTCTTAACCCAATTTATGATGTTAAGAAAAACCCCTTAGTATGGTTAGACACTATGTTAAATGGTGTGGAGCATATGAATTTCTTTGAAGGTAGAGCAACTGAATATTCTAAAGCGTCTACTCAAGGAACTTGGGGCGATGTATTCGCTTAGTTTTGAGTTTAACTTACAAATCTTATTGGAGAAAATCAGGCTTAAAAGGTAAGTGGGGAGAAATTTACCTAAGTAGATTGGCAAAATACCATCCTAAACATGTTTTAGAGGTAGGAGTTTTTTGCGGAGTAACCGCTAAAAATACCTGTGACTACCTTCGGAAAATCCATGGAGATGACTTTAGTTACACAGGTATCGACCTATTTGGCGGTAATAAAAAATCTTCAAATAATGAAATAGAGCCTGAGTTTTTGAAAAGTCAAAAATTTTCAAATCCTTTAAAAAATATTTATTACAATTATATTGTAAGAGAAAATCTTAACTCATTAAAGAGCGTTGAAAAGCTTTTAAAAAAATATAAAAATAACGTCAACTTAATAGCTGGTGACACAAACATACTGCTTAATCAGACCAACCTAGAAGATGTCGATTTTATTTTTTTAGACGGTGGTCATAGTTATAAAACCGTAATGAGCGACTTAAATACATTATGGGCAGCAAAAGGAAAAAGTAAAGTTTTACTTTGTGATGATTATGGAAAATTGAGCCATATACCCGAGGTAGAAAAAGCAATAAATAATTTTGTTAAAAAAAATAATTTAGATTTAAATGTAATAGAAAATCGTTTTGCTGAGTTAATTATTTAAATTATGATTCTTTCGCCATGCATAAGTATATGTAAAACTGATCCAGTTTCAGGATTTTGTTATGGATGTGGACGTACTATTGATGATAAAAAAAAATGGAAATTAGTAGAAACAAGTGACAAATGGAAAAAAGAAAACATTATTGAAATAAAAAAAAGATTAACCGGGTGGCAATTAAAAGCTTTTAATGAATCTTATGAATTTAAAGGTAAAAATGGAATTTCTATTTATAAGAAAGAAAATATAAAAATAAGTTAATGCTATCTTTGGTTAAGAAGCATAACTTCTCTTACTTCTTCACCTTTATATTTTGACAAAGGTCTAATCAATTTATTTGAAGTATGTTGCTCCATAATATGTGCTGACCAGCCTGTTATTCGTGACATTACAAAAATTGGTGTATAAAAATCTATGTCAATTCCCATCATGTAGTAAGTTGGTCCACATGGAAAATCAACATTAGGGTGAATATTTTTTTTCTCAAGCATAACCTTTTCTAAAACCTCATACATTTTTGTATATTTTTCTTTTTTTAGAAGTTTCGCAACTTTAAACATATAGTGCTTCATGGTCGGAACCCTAGAATCACCTGTTCTATAAACTCTATGTCCAAACCCCATTACAACTCTTTTTTTTGCTAAAGCATTCTCTAGCCAAGCCTCAGCTTTTTCTGGTTTTCCAATTTCTTTCATCATATGCATTACCGCTTCATTCGCCCCACCATGAAGGGGTCCCTTAAGAGAAGCGATAGCTCCAGTTACGGCACCATGCAAGTCAGACAAACTGCTGGTAATAGTTCTAGCAGTAAAAGTTGATACATTAAAACTGTGTTCGGCATATAAAATTAAAGATATGTCAAAGGCTCTAACTATTTCTTTGTCTGGAACTTTGTTAAACATCATTTTAAAGAAATTTTCTGCATAAGATAATTTAGTGCTTGGTAAAATTATTTTCTTTCCTTTTCTTGCTCTAAAGTATGCGGCCACGGCTGTCGGTGTTTTTGCAAATATTCTCATTGCTTTTCTCATGTTTGCTTTTGGTGAATTGTCTCTTGTATCCTTGTCTTCTAAAGCCATTAAGCTAACGCATGTTCTAATTACATCCATTGGATGTGCATTTTTTGGCATCCTTTGAATATCTTTAACAAGATTCTTTGAAAGTTTTCTTTGAGATCTTTCATCTTTAATAAATTTTTTTAATTGTTTTTTACTCGGCAACTCTCCATGTAGAACTAAATATGCAACTTCTTCAAAATCACATTTATCACAAAGATCCTGTACTTTGTAACCTCTATAAGTTAGTGCACTAAGTTCTGGTACAACATGAGAAATAGTTGTTTCATCAACAACTATACCTAAAAGTCCTTTTTTAATTTCTTCACTCATTATTCATGTCCTTCTGTTGAAAAATCTGTAATATTTTTATCAGGAGTGTTATATTTTTCATACTCTACGAGCTCATACAACCTTTTTCTAGTTTGCATTTTATCAATAATATTATTTTGATGACCATCTTTAAAAATCGCCCTTAGACCTACTTCAACACCTTGCATTGCTAGCCTCTGTGTAGTCACTGGGTAAATAACTAAATTATAACCTAAGTTTTCTAGTTGCTTTTTATTCAAGAGTTTGGATTTACCAAATTCAGTCATATTAGCTAATAAAAAACCCTTTGTAATATTTCTAACTTTTTCAAATTGATTTTCATCTTTCATAGCTTCAGGGAAAATCATATCTGCACCAGCGTCTTCATAAGCCTTTATTCTATCTAATGTTTTTTCTAGACCTTCAACAGTATTTGCGTCTGTTCTAACTATTATTAAAAAATTTTTATCTTTTCTAGAATTTACTGAAATTTTAATTTTTTTAACCATATCTTCTTTTGAAATAAGTTCTTTGTTATCAAGATGGCCACATCTTTTTTCTGCTATTTGATCTTCCAGATGAAATCCTGCGAGACCCTTTTCCTCAAATACTGAGATAGTTTTTGCACAATCATTAAAACCAGTGTCAGCATCAACTATTGTTGGTAAGTCTGTTACCCTTGAAATTTGTCCAGATCTGTAACTCACTTGATTCAAAGTTGTTAAGCCAATGTCTGGCAACCCTAGGTCATTAGACATTACACCTCCTGATATATAAACACCATCAAATCCAATTTCTGCTATAAGTTTTGCGCAAAGGGGATTATAAGCACCTGGAAATCTAAGTAGTTTTTTAGAATTTAAAGATTTTCTAAAATCAGATCTTTTTTCTAATGCGTTTTTTTGTGTGAAGTGCATTTGAGCAGACTTATATTAGAGAGAGTTTGATAAATCAAAGATTATTTTATTAATATAAATATACCTGTTAAAATCAACATTATTGCTAAAATATATTCAATAATTTTTTTAACTACAATGTTTTTAACAAATTTTCTTAAACTACTTCCAAATAAGGCCCATAAACTTATTGTTGGAAAACATATGGTTGCTGCGGTAATAGTAACGAAAGCAACTCCTTTTAAAATATTTTCTTCTGAAGGAAAAAATCCAGATGCAACAGCCATTGCAATGGACCAAGCTTTTGGATTTATAAATTGAAATAAAAATGCTTCATAAATTTTTAAAGGACGTCCAGTCTGTTTTTGCACCAAACTAAATGATCCAATCATTTTCCAGCTTAAATATATTAAATATAAAAAGCATAAAATTTTCATATACAATTGAATTTGAGGGTAGGCTAAAAAAAGTTTTGTGAAACCAAAACAAGTAAGCCCTATTTGAAGTATATGACCCAATGGTATTCCTATTAGATGTGGTAAGGTTCTAATAAAACCAAACTTCATTCCAGATGCTGTAAGCATTGCATTATTCGGACCTGGTGTGAAAAACATAGTAAAATAAAAAGTAGCTAGTGCTGAAAATAGAGTGTAGTTGATCATAAGTATTTTTCTATAATCTTATCAAATTTATTATAATCTTTAATTAATACATCATGGGGAATCTCACTTGTCTTCTTTTCAGTGTAGCCATTTTCGATTAAAACAAATGGTAATTTTGCGTTAATAGCCGAGTTGGCGTCAACTTCACTGTCACCAACCATGATTGTTTTATTTAGATTGCCTCCTATTATTTTAATAACATTCGTTAAATGTCTAGGATCAGGTTTGTTTATGTCAAAAGTATCACAACCAGCTATATATTCAAAATAATCAAATAATTTAATTTTTTTTAATAAATCAATTGCCAATCTTTCTTGTTTATTAGTACAAACAGCCATTGAGATATTTTTAGCCTTAGCCCAATTAAAAAAATCGATAGCTCCTTCTATTGGCTTACTTCCTTTATCAATATTTTTACTGTAATAATCAATAAACTCCTTTGTCATTTCTTTTTTAACTTTTTCATCATCTATTTCTTTTCTAAAAGCTTTCTGCATCATTACCCAGGCCCCTTTTCCCGCAAGAGTCTTAATGTCTCCCAACTCCTTTTCTTGATGACCAAATTTTCTCATTACATGATTGTGAGCTTCCATTAAGTCTGGTGCTGTATCTACAATTGTACCATCTAAGTCGAATAAAATTGTGTAAATTTGAGTCATATTTATAAGTATTAAAAAGAAATATATTGTGACTTATTTCAGTGCTATTATTAATATAAAAAAAATTTTATGAAGACAAATATAAAATTAAATAAGTCAAAAATCTATCAAGCCCTACAAGAACGTTTGAGAGAAAAAGCGATGTTAAAAGGAGTGAATTTGGTCGCTCCAGAAACGATTTTTTTATCAACAGATACTTATTTTGGAAAAAACGTAACAGTAGAACCTTATGTGGTGATTGGTTCTAAAGTTAAAATAGGAAACAATGTTAAGATTAAATCATTTTCTCATATAGAGGGCACTACTCTTGAAAACCATGTTGAAGTCGGGCCGTATGCTAGATTAAGAGCTGGAACTATTTTACAATCAGGTTCAAAAATTGGCAACTTTGTAGAAACAAAAAAATCTAAAATTAGTAAAAATTCTAAAGTAAACCATCTTTCATATATAGGAGATACAGAGATTGGAAAAAACTCAAATATAGGAGCGGGAACAATTACCTGTAATTATGATGGAGTTAACAAAAATAAAACAATAATTTCTGATAATGTATTCATTGGCTCTAACACTTCCTTAGTTGCTCCAATTAAAATAGAAAAAAATGCAACAATAGGCGCTGGCTCTGTAATAACACAAAATGTTAAAAAAAATTCATTAGCAATTTCTAGATCAAAACAAGTAGAGAAGAAAAAATATAAAAGGAAAAAAAACAAATAATGTGTGGGATAATTGGTATAGCTAGTAATAAACCTGTTTCAATGAATATAGTAAATTCACTAAAAAGACTTGAATATCGTGGATATGATTCCGCAGGTTTGGCTACTTTAGATAATAGTGAAATTAACGAAAAAAAATGCTCTGGGAGAGTGGAGCGATTAGAAAAAATTTTATTTCAAACACCAGCCAAAGGAAATCTTGGCATAGGTCATGTTAGATGGGCTACACACGGTGTTCCAAATGAAATAAATGCCCATCCACATTCAAGTGAAATAGTTTCAGTTGTACATAACGGAATTATAGAAAATTCTAACGATCTAAAAAAAGAATTAGAAATTAAAGGATTAAAATTTAAATCTCAAACAGATACAGAGGTTATTACTTTATTAATTACTCTTGCATTAAAGGACATGCAACCAAAAGAAGCGGTATTTAAAACTTTACAAAAATTAAAAGGTAGCTTTGCACTTGGTATTATATTCAAAGATTTCAAAAACATTATTATAGGAGCAAGAAGGGGTAGTCCATTAGCAGTAGGTTATTCTAACGAGGAAAACTATATCGGTTCAGATTCTTACGCTCTAAAAACAATGACAAATAAAATTTCTTATTTAGATGATGGAGACATTTGTATTTTGACAAAAGATAATGTTGATTTTTATGACTATAAAAGAAAAAAAATAAATAAAAAAGTATTTACATTGTCAGAAGATAAAAATGTTAATGACAAAGGTGATTATAAAAATTTCATGATTAAAGAAATATTTGAACAACCTGTTACAGTAAAAACATGTGTTAATGAATATGTCGACAGTTTAAGAGAAAATATAAATTTTTATGATTTTCCAATTAACCCAAAAGATATTGATAAAATTGTTTTAATTGCTTGTGGAACTGCATACCACTCATGTTTAGTTGCCAAATACTGGTTTGAAGAGTTAACTTCTATTGATGTGCAGGTAGATATTGCTTCTGAATTTAGATACAGAAATCTTAGATTTAATAAAAAAAATTTATATATTTTTGTTTCACAGTCGGGTGAAACAGCTGATACAGCCGCCGCTTTAGATATTTGTAAAAAAAATAATGTTAAAACGTGTGCTGTTGTAAATGTGGTTGAAAGTTCAATAGCTAGAAATTCTGATTGGGTTTTACCAATCCATGCTGGTCCCGAAATTGGTGTTGCTTCTACAAAAGCATTTATGGGTCAAATGTTAGTTTTATATATTCTTTGTCTTAAGATAGCGAATATGAGAAATGATATGGATCAAAAAATATATCGAGATAAAATTAAAGATTTAATTCAACTACCAACACTTATCAAAGAGTGTTTAAAATCTGAAAATAAAATTCAAGTTATTGCAAAAGATTTTCTAGATGCAAAAGGCTCTATGTTTCTCGGTAGAGGGTCTTCTTTTCCTATAGCGCTAGAAGGCGCTTTAAAACTGAAAGAATTGTCCTATTTACATGCAGAAGGATACCCAGCAGGTGAAATGAAACATGGTCCACTTGCATTAATTGAGGACGGCTTACCAGTAATAGTTATAGCACCGAAAGATAAATATTTTGATAAAACAATTTCAAATATGCAGGAAGTTATAGCAAGAGGTGGAAAGATTTTACTTATAACAGATATTAAAAAAGAAGTAGTAAATGAAAATATAAGATTTGGTGTAAGAGTTCCACACATAGATAGTTGTTTATCTCCATTTTTACTAACTATACCATTACAACTATTAGCCTATCATGTGGCGTTACTCAAAAATTGTGACATAGACAAACCTAGAAACTTAGCAAAGTCAGTTACTGTAGAATAAGTGAATAAAGAAAATGCAAATAAACTTTGGAAAATAATACAGGAAGCTGGTGATTATTTACAAAACAAACTTCCAAATAACGCAAGCCATCCAAAAGGTAGAAATCCTTATGCTCATGTTGCCTTATGCGTCAAAGATAAATTTGGTCTCAGTTATAAAGATTTAAGTGATAATGATTTTAAAAAGGTTATTGAATACATAGATTTTTTAAAAAAAACTCCTTACAATTAAAAAAGTATATTGAATATCTCTAAGCTTTAACCTATATATATCTCAGGTTGAATATGAAAAATTGGTCTTTAAATAGCTGGAATAATTATCCAGCAAAACATCTGCCTGAGTACCAGGACAAGAAAGAATTGGATTTAGTTTTAAGTAAATTAAAAAACTATCCACCTTTAGTTTTCGCTGGTGAGTCTCGATCTTTAAAAAAATCTTTAGGACAAGTGGTTGATGGAAAGGCTTTTCTTTTACAAGGGGGAGATTGTGCGGAAAGCTTTGCTGAATTCCATCCAAATAATATTAGAGATACATTTAAAGCTATTTTACAAATGGCTTTAGTTCTTACTCACTCTGCATCTTTGCCTGTAATTAAACTCGGTAGAATAGCTGGTCAATTTTCTAAACCACGAAGTTCACCTTACGAAGTAAAAGAAAATAAAAAATTACCAAGTTATTTAGGAGATAATATTAATGGCATGGAATTTACTGAAAGTGCAAGATCACCTGATCCTAAAAGATTATTTAGGGCATATTCTCAATCTGCGTCAACATTGAACTTAATTAGAGCTTTTTCACAAGGCGGTTTTGCTGATTTAAGACAAGTGCATTTATGGAATTTAGGTTTTATTAATGAAAAAACTAAAGGCAAATATAAAGAAATAGAAGAAAAAATAAGTGATGCGCTTTCTTTTATGGAAGCGTGCGGTATTAATCCAGATACTAATAGAAGATTAAGAACAGTAAATTTTTACACATCGCATGAAGCTCTTTTATTACCATTTGAAGAGGCGATGACAAGAATCGATTCTACTACAGGTGAGTATCATGATACTTCTGCACATTTTGTCTGGGTTGGAGATAGAACTAGACAGCCTGATGGAGCTCATGTTGAGTTTTGTCGAGGAATTAAAAATCCAATAGGTTTAAAATGTGGACCATCTCTAAAACCAGATGAATTAATTGAACTCTGCAACATTTTAAATCCTGAAAATGAACCTGGTAGATTAACTTTAATTTCAAGATTTGGACACGATAGTGCTAACAAATTTTTACCCAAATTAATTAGAGCTGTTAAAAAAGAAGGATTAAAAGTTGTTTGGTCATGTGATCCTATGCATGGAAACACCATTAAGGCTGCGACAGGTTTTAAAACAAGACCTTTTGACAACGTATTAAAAGAAGTAAAAGATGTTTTTGCTATTCATCAGTCTGAAGGAACATATGCTGGTGGACTACATGTTGAAATGACAGGTCAAGATGTAACTGAGTGCACTGGAGGCGCTCAAAAAATATCTGATGATGATTTGCAGAATAGATATAGAACGCATTGTGACCCAAGATTAAATGCTAGCCAAGCTTTAGAATTGGCTTTTTTAATCTCGGAAGAAATAAAGAAAAATTCACAATATTCAAAAAATAATATTCAAGCAGCTTCTTAATAATTATTATATAATTATTAAGACAGAATCCTGAAAAAGGAAAAGAGTGTTTTTATTATGAAAGTAGAAAAAAGAGCAGAAATTATAAAAAAATGGATAAGTGAATACTGTGATAAAACATCTTTTTCTCCAAAATCATTAATTGTTGGAATTTCAGGAGGTATAGATTCTTCAGTGGTTAGTACTCTTTGTGCGTTGACAGGTAGAAAAACAATTGTTTTGAGCATGCCAATTAAACAAATAAAATCACAACATGATCTTAGTATAAAGCACGGTGAATGGCTTAAATCAAAATTTAAAAATGTTGAATTTAAATTAATAGAAATGGAAAACTTATTTAACTCATTTAAAGAAACATTAAATAACTTTGATAATGAACATGGATTAGCTAATTCTAGAGCAAGGCTAAGAATGTCAACACTATATCAAGTAGCGTCTTCAAACTCAGGAATTGTAGTTGGAACAGGAAATAAAATTGAAGACTTCGGAGTTGGCTTTTATACAAAATATGGAGATGGTGGTGTTGATATTTCTCCTATAGCTGATTGTAAAAAAACACATGTCTGGGATTTAGGTAGACATCTTGGAGTTTTAAAAGAAATAATTGATGCAGAACCAACAGATGGTTTATGGAATGATGGCCGTAATGATAGAGAACAACTAGGAATGTCTTACTTAGAGCTTGAAAAAGCAATGGTGGATAAAAATGATACTAATCATAAAAAATATTTAGAGATTAGGAAAAAAAATCTTCATAAAATGAATCCTATACCAGTATGTAAATTTAATGACGAATAATCTTAAATTAACCAACTCTTTAACAAGAAAAAAAGAATTATTTAAACCTATAAATTTAAAAAATATAAGTATGTATGCGTGTGGACCAACTGTTTATGATGTCCCGCATGTAGGAAATGCAAGAACTTTAATTGTTTTTGATATTTTATTTAGAGTTTTGAAAATAACATATGGTGAAAATGTGAAATACGTCAGGAACATTACTGATGTTGATGATAAAATTATTAATATATCAAAAAAAAAAAATCTACCTATTAAAGAAATTACAAGAGATGTAATAAATGTATTTCATAAAAATTGTATAAATTTAAACTGCTTGAAGCCGACAGTGGAACCGAGAGCTACAGAGCACATCATTGATATGATTGAAATGATAACTTCTTTAATTAATAAAAATTTTGCGTATGAGATTAAAGGGCATATTTTTTTTTCAGTTTCTTCTTTTAAAGGTTATGGAAAACTTTCTAATAAAAACTTAGAAGAGTTAAAATCAGGTGTGAGAATTGAAGAATCTAACTTAAAGAAAAACCAGATGGATTTTGTATTGTGGAAACCATCTCAAAATGAAGATCCGGGTTGGGTATCTCCATGGGGTAGAGGTAGGCCCGGCTGGCATTTAGAATGTTCAGTAATGAGCGAAAAATATCTTGGAAAAATTTTTGATATACATGGCGGGGGTTTAGATTTAATTTTTCCACACCATGAAAATGAAATAGCTCAATCGTGTTGTAATAACTCAACTAATAACTTAGCCAATTACTGGGTACACAATGGTTTTGTGACAATAAACAAAGAGAAAATGTCTAAATCCTTAGGTAATATAATTACTATTTCTGAGGCTGTAAAAAAATACTCTGGACAAGTTGTTAGATTATCACTTTTAAGCGCTCATTATAGTCAACCATTAGATTGGAACGATGAACTTTTGATGAATCAAAATAAAATAATTGATAAATGGTATAATCTTTATGCGGAACCTAACGGTGATGATGCCTCAACTATAAGTCAAACTTTATTTGACGATTTAAATACACCAGGATTTATAGCTAAGATTCATGAACTTTATAATGAGGCTCTTAAAGGAGACGGTAAAAGTAAAAATTTATTTAATATTGCTTGTCGTTTAATAGGGTTATTCGACCTAGATAAAACTCAGTGGAATAATTTTAAAAAAAGTAAACATAAAATTTCTGAGGAAACTATTATAGAAAAAATAAATGAAAGAATAAAAGCTAGAAAAAATGAAGATTTTAAACTTGCAGATGAGATAAGAGATGAATTATTGAATAATGGAATTGTAATTGAGGATAAAAAAGGTAAAACAAACTGGAAATACAAATGAGTAAAGATAAATTATATATTTTTGACACAACACTACGAGACGGAGCTCAAACCCAAGGTGTTGATTTTACCGTTGCTGATAAAATAAAAGTTTCGAAAATACTTTCAGACATTGGAGTAGACTACATTGAAGGCGGATGGCCTGGTGCAAATCCAGTTGACGATGAATTTTTTTCAAAACCACCAAAATTTAAAAAAAGTATTTTTACTGCATTTGGTATGACAAAAAAAAATGGTCG
>Ga0307986_10003411_pt1 | contig 11044 bp, 12 predicted proteins | sample EllFjometageno82_FD_203170 | JGI IMG/M metagenome (GOLD analysis project Ga0307986, IMG submission 203170) | Marine microbial communities from Ellis Fjord, Antarctic Ocean - #82 | ecosystem: Environmental > Aquatic > Marine > Unclassified | place: Southern Ocean | collected 2014-10-09
TACAATACCACACGCCAAAAGATCTTTTACCTTTCGGTATAGCTGTTAAAGTTGGTTACGCACCAAATGCTCCAGATGCGAATAACTCTGCAAATGGTTCAGGTGTCGTGAATACAAGAGCAACAACTAACAAAGGATTAACAGCACATGGTATGCAAGTTAAAGCTGAACCAATCGATGGTTTAGTTGTTGGAGCTTCATTTGTTGAAACTATGGATTCAGCAACAGAATTAACACGTCGAGGTGACAATAATTCTTACGCAGCAATGATTACTTATGCAATCGGCTCGTTTGAACTAGGTGCTTCGCGTTCGCATTTTGATCCATTTATAAACAGTGTAGCAACACCAACTACAACAGCTAAATACTATGAACAAGGTAACTATTCAGTAGCCTTCGCGGTTAATGATAATTTATCTCTGTCGTATGAGTTAGAGGAGTCTGAAAAAACATTTTTAGCAGATGCTCAAGCTACTGTAGAACAAACATCTACAGCACTTCAAGCTGCTTACACTATGGGCGGAATGACTGTAGCTTTAAGTTTAGGTGACTACGAAAATGTTGGATACACTACTTCTAATGATGCTAAACAGACGTTAATAGCAGTATCTATGGCGTTTTAGTTAGTACCTAAGAATAATTAATTTAAAAAAGCCGGTTAGAAATAGCCGGCTTTTTTTTTAGTTCAGACATCAAACATAGACCTTTCGATTTAACTAAGTTCAATTTTAGTAAATTTTTACTATTAATACCACCCAAAGGTATTAAATTCATTAAACTACTTTTCTGGATTAAATTAAATTTAATAATACCCAAGTAACTTTTTTTGTTTTCATAGTTTGTTTTAAATAATCTTGATAAAATAATTGTGTTGCATCCCTGTTTTTTTTTTTCATACAACTCTCTATAGGTATGAGCAGATCCTATTAAATTATAACCATATTTTGAGTAAATTTGTTTATTATAAGATGACAGATACAAGCCATCTGCTTTAAGATATTTTGCTAATTTAAAATTATTAGCTATATAAAATTTGAATTTTTTAATTCGACATTTTTTTCTAAATATATTTAATTTTTCATAACTTTCTAGAATTGTATTATTTCGGTAGATAATAGAAATTTTAATGTTATTTCTAATGAGATCAAGGTTAATTGATTTCGTGTTTTCTATATATAAATAATAATTATTCTTTATAATAAACATAAATGAATTCAATAATTAATCGATTTGAAAATATAAAATCTCTTATTAACAATAGCAACGTAAAGATTATTGCCGTTTCCAAAACCTTTTCTTATGATGATATAAGTCCTTTGGTTGAGCACGGTCATCTAGATTTTGGCGAAAATAAAGTGCAAGAAGCACAGTCTAAATGGGTAAATATAAAAAAAAGTAGACCAAATATTTGTTTACATATGATTGGAAAACTACAATCCAACAAGGCTAAAGATGCTGTTAGACTCTTCGATTATGTTCATTCCTTGGACAGTCAAAAGCTTGCAAATGTATTAGCTAAACATGAAAATTTAGCTAAGAAGAAACTCAAATACTTTATTCAAGTAAATATTGGAAATGAAAAACAAAAAGCAGGTATAGGCATACATCTTCTAGATGATTTTTATTATTATTGTGTCAAAGAACTAAAAATTAATATCATTGGTTTAATGGCGATACCTCCCAACAATAGTAAAGCAGATGACTACTTTAAGAAATTAATGGAGTTAAATAAATTATTAGGTTTAAAAGAATTAAGCATGGGTATGTCATCAGATTTCTCAACAGCACTAAATTACGAGACGACGTTTGTAAGACTAGGTAGTTCAATTTTTGGAAGTCGAACTAACTAATTGATATTTTTGATTTGCTATTGATATTGGCAATTAATAGGATCATATCTTTCTTTGTAATAGCAACACAACCCATCGTAGGTTTATAATTTTTCCTAGAAATATGCAAAAATATTGCACTTCCCCTTTTTTTTATAATAGGTCTTAAATTATAATCGAGCACAATTAAAAAATCATAGATATTTTTCTTTAACCAAAGTTTTTCCGCACTCGAGTCAAAGGGAAATTTGACCATTTTATTATAATATTTAGAATCAGATTCATCACACCAACCCATATTTTTTTTTATTACAATTTTTTTAAGTAGTGTTTTCAATCTTGGCACCCTATCTTTTCTGTAAAATATTGACTTAAATCCAAAAGTCCCTCTAGGTGTCTTACCATCACCTTCGATTTTTCTTGATGTAATTCCTCTTTTACCTATGGCACATTTTATCTTATACTTACTGAAGTATAAAAAGTTTTTTTTTAATTTAATATTCATATACTTATGAAAAATATCCTACTTATTTTTGGCTCAGAAAATTTTAATAATTCTTTAAATGAAATTAAAGAATATTTAAATTTTTCATTAGTTTTCTATAACAAGAATACTTTCTCCGAATCATTAATAGTTGAAGCTAGCTTTATTATCGTAGAAAGAGAAGTATGTATTGATAAGGATATTTTTCGTTTAATTGGTAAAATAAAGAATAAACCTCTTTTACTCTTACAGAAAAGCAATTCCCCAGATGATATTAAGCTTATTTGTAGTGAGATACTGATTCTTCCTTTAAATCTTAAAGAAATTTCAAATAAAATTATAAACTTAATAACTGTTAAAAAATTTATTCAGAATTCTTCTGTTAAAGTAAAAGAATATATAATTGACAAGAATGAAAGAAAATTAAAAAAATTAAATTTATCAATCACTATTACTGAAAGAGAAATACAGCTTATTGAATTATTATTTAATGAAAAAAATCCATTATCAAAAAAAATAATTTTAAGAAAAGTATGGAAATATGCCGATGACGCTGACACTCATACTGTAGAGACGCATATTTATAGACTTAGAAAAAAAATATTAAATAAGTTTGATGATGGAAATTTTATAATTAATTCCAAAAATGGATATTCAATTTGAAAAAAAGAAATAAAATAGCGGTTGATCTATTTTCTAAAAAATATAGAAAGCGTATTATTACGTCAAGAAAAGGAAAAGGTAGCTTTAAAAGAAAGAAAAAACTAACTTAGACGAGCTCCAATTTTTTGAATAATTTTAGATGCCATTTCTGTTCCCATTTTTAGACTTTCTTTAATCGTCAATTTATTAATATATCCATTTAGAAAACCAGCTGCAAATAAATCCCCAGCACCAGTTAAATCGACTATTTTAAGATTTTTTTTAGGCTCACATTCTGTAACTCCAGAACTACTAATTGCAACACTTCCTTTATCCGATCTTGTAATTATTAATAATTTATTCAATTCTTTACCAAAATTAATTACCTCATCAAATGTTTTTACGTTTATTAATTCCATTATTTCTTGCTCGTTAGCAAATGTTATGTCTAATTTATTTTTAACTAAATTGTAAAAGCTATTTTTGTGTCTTTCTACACAAAATTTATCAGACAAAGACATTGCCGACATGTTTGCAAGCTCTAATGATTTTTCAAAAGCTGCTTTCGGTGCTCCTTCATCCCACAAATATCCTTCTAGAAAGACTAACTCATTTTGTTTAATAATATTATCATCAATATCTGCAGGTGTAATTTTTCCTGCTATCCCCAGGAACGTACACATTGTTCGTTCTGAATCGGATGTAACTAAAATTAGACAGGTTCCAGTTGAGATATTTTCTATTTTCTTATTATAACAGTACTTAACCTTCTCATCAGTCAGACTTTTTTCATATTCATTACCTAATTTATCATCATTAACTTTCCCTATAAAAGAGACCTCATTTTTAAGTTGCGATAAACCTACGATAGAGTTTGCAACAGATCCACCAGCTATAGTTTTTTCAATATTTAAATTAGACAACAATTCTTTAAATTCTTTTTCATCTACTAATTTCATGGTACTTTTAGTTAGATTATTTTTTATCAAAAATTGATCGTCAACCTTGCAAATTACATCTACGATTGCATTTCCTATTCCTAAAATTTTCATAATGTTTATTAGGCCTTTACGTTTTTAATTGGCGTTTTTCTATTTGGGTAACAACTCCTACAAATTTTACAGCTTATACCATAACATTCTCTTGCTTTACAATATTCTCGGCCATAAAAAATTATTTGAAGGTGGAGTTTACTCCAAGTTTTTTTTGGGAATAATCTTTTTAAATCTTTTTCTGTTTGCACTACATTTTTACCATTGGTTAAACCCCATCTTTGAGCTAACCTATGAATATGAGTATCAACAGGAAATGCCGGCTGACCAAAACCTTGAGACATGACCACACCTGCAGTTTTGTGACCAACGCCAGGCAACTTTTCGAGTTCTTCAAAGCTTCTTGGAACTCTACCCTTATGATTTATCATTAATTGTTTTGATGTTAGATATATGCATTTAGCTTTTACTCTAAAGATACCTATACTTTTAATAAGTATTTCAATTTTTTTTCTTCCCAATTTAACAAAATGTTCAGGTCTATTATATTTAGGGTATATATCTTTAGTTACATTATTTACATTAACGTCGGTGCACTGAGCAGATAGGAGTACAGATATTAATAAAGTGAATTTGTTTCTGTGCTTGAGGGGAATAGGTGTTTTAGGATAAATTTTATTTAGTATTTTTGAGATTAATTTAACTCGTTGATTCTCATGCATTATCTCAAACTTATTTAAAAGCTAAAACGTTTCTCATTGAATATAAGCCTGGCCCTCTATGGACCAACCATTTTGCAGCTGTTAAAGCTCCTTCTGAGTAAAGAGTTCTATCGAACGCTTCATGATTTAAGGTAATAATTTCTTTGCCGTTAGAGAATTTGACTTCATGTTCTCCAATTACTTCTCCTTTTCTTAGTGAATTAAAATTTATTTTTTTTCCATAAGGAAAGGATTTTTTATTTAAAAATTTTTTCCCAATCAGCTTAAAAAGATCTTTATTTTTACCTTTAGCTATACCTTTGCCTAACATCAAAGCAGTGCCTGACGGGTGATCTTTCTTATTCTTATGGTGAACTTCAAAAATTTTACTTAAATATTTGTTGTTTAAGGACATCGAGGCAATTTCTGTCAAATACATAAGAAGATTAATTCCTAAACTCATATTTCCTGCTTTTAAAATTGTAATTTTTTTTGCATATATCCTAATTAGATCCTCTTCTTTTTGGGTAAAGCCTGTTGTTCCAATAACAACTTTTTTTTTTAGTTTAAGTGCAATTTTAAGAATTTCCAAAGTACATTTTGGGACTGTAAAATCTATTATTACATCTGCTTTTCTGAGTGACTGTTCTGTGTTTAAACTTGGTTGAATGCCATTTATTTTTTTATTAATTTTTGTATTCTCCGTGAGTGTTGTTATTGAGAAATTTCTATCTTTTTTTGATGACCTAATAAGTTGTTGACCCATTCTCCCCATACAGCCAGTAATTGCTAAATTAATTTTTTTCATTATTTTGTTCCCCAAAATTTTTTAGCTTTTTCAAAAAAACTTTTTATAGTTGGGCTTAGCTTAGTATTTTCCAACTCTCTAAATTCTTCTAAAAGCTCTTTTTGTCTTTTAGACAATGATACAGGAACCTCAGGAATAATTCTAATATATAAGTCCCCAAAAGAACTTCTCCTCAGAATTGGCATACCTTTGTCTTTTAATCTTAACTGTTTTCCATACTGTGTGCCCGCAGGTATCTTAACATTTATTTTACTACCACTAATAGATGGAACTTCTATGATTGTTCCTAACGCAGCATCAGCAAATGTAATAGGCAGCTCAAAGAATAAATTTTCTTCTGATCTCTTAAAAAGACTATGATTTTTTATAGAGATAAATAAGTATAAATCTCCGTTAGCTCCGCTTTTAGTTCCAGCTTCACCTTTCCCTGAAAGTCTTATTCTTGTTCCGTCATCCACACCTTTTGGAATTTTTACTGAAACCGACTCATCACTTTGAAGCTTTCCACCGCCACTACACTTTTTACATGTTTTGCTAATAGTCTCACCACTTCCACTGCACTGAGGGCAAGTTTGCTGAACAGTAAAAAATCCTTGGCTAGACCTGATTTTTCCATTACCTTCACAATAATCACATTTAATTGGTTTTGATCCTGGCTCGGCACCACTTCCGCCACAACCAACACATTTCTTATAGGTAGTATATTCTATTTTTTTTTCCAGACCTCTGTATGCTTCCTCTAAGTTGATGTTTAAATCATACCTTAAGTCATTTCCCCTGCTACCTGAAGATCTTCTACCAGATTCTCTAGATCCACCTGACGTATCCCCAAAGAAGTCCTCAAAAATGTCGGAAAAAGAAGATGAATCAAAACCACCAAATCCTTGACCACCACCACCACCACTTTCAAAAGCTGCGTGGCCAAATTGATCATAATTTGTTTTTTTACTGACATCTGAAAGAATACCGTATGCCTCACTTGCTTCTTTAAACTTTTCCTCGGCAGCTTTGTTTCCTGGATTTTTATCGGGATGATATTTAAAAGCAGTAGTACGATATGCTTTTTTAATCTCGTCTTTAGACGCAGACTTATTTACTCCTAAGATATCGTAGTAGTCTCTCTTAGCCACAAAAAGTAACTCCCATTTTTAATATATCTTAGGCACTTTTTTCTTTATCGTCTTTATCGTCTTTAACCTCTTTAACGTCTTCAAAGTCTGCGTCAACTACATCCTCTTTATTTTTGTCTTCTTTTTTATTTTCTTGATCTTCAGGTTTGCCCGAAGGATCCTTTTGCTGACTTTTATAAACTGCTTCACCTAATTTCATAGAAACTTGAATTAAATCCTGAGTTTTCTTTTTAATTTCTTCTACATCGGTATCATTGCTTTCAAGAGATTTTTTTAAATCAGAAATCCCATCTTCTATAGCTTTCTTCTCTTCTTTTGATACTTTATCACCATGTTCTTTTAAACTTTTTTCTGTAGAAAAAATAATACTGTCCGCCTGATTTCTTGCGTCAATAGTTTCTCTTTTCTTTTTATCTTCTTCTTTGTTAGCTTCTGCTTCTTTTACCATTTTTTGAATCTCATCATCTGTTAAACCACCCGAAGCTTGAATTTGAATTTTTTGCTCTTTTCCAGTTCCTTTATCTTTTGCAGAAACACTCACAATTCCATTGGCATCAATATCAAATGTAACTTCTATTTGTGGAGTTCCTCTTGGCGCTGGTGGAATACCAACAAGCTCAAAGTTTCCAAGTGATTTATTGTCTGTTGCCATTTCTCGTTCACCCTGTAGTACTCTTATCGATACTGCAGGCTGATTATCCTCTGCAGTTGAAAAAACTTGACTTTTTTTTGTTGGAATTGTTGTATTTTTTTCAATTAATTTAGTTGAAACTCCACCTAGAGTTTCGATACCTAGTGATAAAGGCGTCACATCTAATAATAGAACATCTTTAACATCACCTTGAAGTACTCCAGCTTGAATAGCCGCTCCCATCGCAACCACTTCATCGGGGTTAACACTTTTATTTGGTTCTTTTCCAAAGAAATTTTTAACTGCTTCAATAACTTTTGGCATTCTTGTCATTCCACCAACCAAAACAACCTCGTTTATTTCAGCTGCAGAGAAACCCGAATCTTTTAATGCAGTTTTACAAGGAGTTAAGGTTCTTTCTATTAACTTACCAACCAAAGCTTCTAGCTTAGCTCTAGTAAACTTTAAATTGACGTGTTTAGGACCTGTTTTGTCTGCGGTAATAAATGGAAGATTTATTTCTGTTTGTGTAGCTGACGATAACTCAATCTTTGCTTTTTCTGCAGCCTCTTTTAATCTCTGTAGAGCAAGTTTGTCTGTTCTTAAATCAATACCATTATCTTTTTTAAATTCGTTAATTAAATAATTGACTATTTCATCATCAAAATCTTCTCCACCCAAAAAAGTATCTCCATTAGTAGATTTTACTTCGAAGACTCCATCTCCAATTTCAAGAATAGAAACATCAAACGTCCCCCCACCTAAGTCATAGACAGCTATTTTTTGGCCACCTTTTTTATCCAGACCATATGCGAGCGAGGCAGCTGTTGGTTCATTAATAATTCTTAAGACTTCAAGTCCAGCAATTTTACCTGCATCTTTAGTAGCTTGTCTTTGAGCGTCATTAAAATAAGCTGGAACAGTTATAACCGCTTTTGTAACGGTTTGACCTAAATATTTTTCTGCAGTCTCTTTCATCTTTTGCAAAACAAAAGCTGAAATTTGAGCAGGAGAATACTTTTCACCTTTTGCTTCGATCCAAGCTTCACCCTTATCTGACTTTACAATTTTATAAGGAACTTTGCCTAAATCTTTTTTTACTGAGTCATCTTCAAAGCTTCTACCGATTAATCTTTTAGAAGCAAAAATTGTATCCTCAGCATTTGTTACAGCTTGTCTTTTTGCTGGTTGACCTACTAATTTTTCATTATTTTCTAAAAATGCGACAATTGATGGTGTAGTCCTTGCACCCTCTGCATTTTCCAAAACTTTTGCTTGTGAACCATCCATGATTGCTACACATGAATTTGTTGTTCCAAGATCTATTCCAATTATTCTACTCATTATATTAATCCTTTTTTTTTATTACTAGGTATATGGGGGTTTTTTATTTCTCTACAAGAGTTGAATCGATATTTATTTTATTTTTATCATCATTTTTTGAGCCTTTTTTCTTTGCTATGGCAACAAATGACGGTCTCAACAGCCTGTCTTTAAAAAAATATCCAGGTTGAATTTCTTGAAGCACTATACCAGGCTCCACATTATCATCTTCCATTTCAAGCATGGCTTGATGATTGTTTGCGTCAAATTTTTGATTAAGACAATCTATTTTTTTAATATTGTTTTTTTCAAATATTGTTATTAAGTCTTTTTCAATTATTTCAATATTCTCTAGAAATTTATTTAAGTCTTTATTTTCCTTCAAGCTTTCATCATTCCTAATTGATTGATGCGCCCTTTGTAAATTATCAAGCAATGACAATGTTTCTCTAGCAAAGTTGAATCCACCATATTCAAATGCTTCTTTAGTTTCTTTCTCAGACCTTCTTCTTTGATTCTCAGAATCCGCTAGCGCACGTAATAGTTTATCATGTGTTTCTTTTAGTTTTTCTTCAAATGTAGGTTCTATAACTTCCTCATTTCCTAAATCTTTTTCTTTATTAGAAACAAACTCTGCATCTAAATTTTCTTTATTTTTTTTATCGTTCTCATTTTCCATATCTGCTATATAGGGTTTTAAAAATAAATTACTAGTGTGAAATGAAAAAAATAAAAAAAATATTAATAGGGACACACAATAAGGGAAAAATTAAAGAAATTAGTTATTTGTTAAATAAAAAAATAAAGAAAATTTCTCCATTTCAATTAAACATTAAAAGCCCCATAGAAACTGGAAAAAGTTTTAAATCAAATTCACAGCTAAAAGCTAAATATTTTTTTCAAAAATCAAAAATTATAACAATCTCAGATGATTCCGGTCTTAGTGTTGAATGTCTAGGTGGCAAACCTGGTATCTATTCAGCAAGATGGGCAAAAAAATATGGTGGATTTAATAAAACTATGTCAAAAATTGTTCAGTTAGTAGAAAATAAAAATAAGAATAAAAAAATACAAAATAGAAGAGCAAAATTTACTTGTAGTCTAACTCTTCACATTAAACCCAAGAAAATAATCACAACAATAGGAACGATACACGGAAATATCTCTAACAAATTATTGGGAAAAAATGGTTTCGGGTATGACTCTATTTTTATTCCAACCGGACACAAAATAACTTTTGGGCAAATGATAAAAAGAAAAAAGATGTTAATGGACCATCGTTTCCTGGCTTTTAAATTACTAAAAAAAAAGATTAATATTCTTTAAATCTATTCTTATCAGTTTTATATATTTTTAGTTGTTGTGTTACCTTACTGTCTCTAAATTCAAAAGTCCCGATTTTGCCTTTTATTTTTTCTTTAATAAAAAAATCATTAATTGATGTGATGCCATTATTTTTATTCCATATATAATAAATTAAACCTAAGGCATCGTAGGAGAGAATTGTGATTTCATCAGGTTTTAAAGAAAAAGTCTTGTAATAATTCTTATTATATTTTTTGAACTGTCTCATGTTTACCGAAGGAAAATATAAATTTTTAACAGAATTTTCACGAAACATACTTTCATCAAACCATTGATTTACAGTCATAAAAATTACAGATTCATCATCAACGTCAGAAAAAACAAGTGAAGCAAGAACACTTTTTAGACTGTTACCGAAGTCTATGATTATAATAGAATCAAAATCAACAGAGCCTAAGGTATATAGGCTATCAAGAGTTTCCAATTCTTTTTGTGACCTTACATCATCTTTCTTTTTCAAAATGTCTTTTCTTTTTTGCAAATTTTTTTTTCTCTGGTTATAGTTAGTTAATTTTTCTATTTCTCCAGTAAGAATCCTAGGGTCAGGATTGTATTTAAATATTTTAAATTTTTTTAATTTAAGTAATTTAATTTTTTTATCTATAAATTTTTCGTACTCATTCTTGGGATATAAAATCAAAGTTCTATTTTTTTTTTGTTTAGATAAGAACTGCTCTATAGCTTTAAGCTGAGATTCAAGACTTATACCTATATTGATTACATTATTAGTGATCCTTGGTTGTTTGTTTGATAAAGAAATAAAAATTGTATCTCTATATTTTTCAAGTTCCTTAGATTCCGAAGAAGACATAGGCCCAATAATTATTTTTGCACCACTATTTATTATTTCTTTTATTGCAACATTTAATTTTTCTTTGTTGTTTGTTCCGGAATCTCTGGGTATAACGATAATATTTTGATCACCTATTTCACTAAGTGCAAGTTGTGTAGATAATAAAATTGATTTTCCTAAGTTCTTATATTCTCCCGAAAAAGGTGCCAGTAATCCAATTCTTAATTTTCCATCATCATCTTTTGCCATTAAATTACTGTTAAAAAATATGAATATATAAGATAAAAATGTAATAATAATTTTAATCATTTTTTATGAATTTATTTGAACCAGGTTTATACATTGT
>Ga0307986_10003414_pt1 | contig 11041 bp, 6 predicted proteins | sample EllFjometageno82_FD_203170 | JGI IMG/M metagenome (GOLD analysis project Ga0307986, IMG submission 203170) | Marine microbial communities from Ellis Fjord, Antarctic Ocean - #82 | ecosystem: Environmental > Aquatic > Marine > Unclassified | place: Southern Ocean | collected 2014-10-09
CAACCCTTTTTTCTCTGTCAAACGCAAATTCAACAATAGTGGTGCCTCTAACTTCTTCTTTGTCCTCTAAACAGATTATTCGGTTGTTTTCTAGAAATAAGTTTGCTTTACCAATTTTTTCAACAGCCTTGCTAAATACTTCCCACTTTTCTATTTCTTCTTTTCTATCTTTTATTTTACCGATTAATTCTTTTTCTTTTCTTTGATCTACTTCTTGGTCTTTAACTTCTGTTTCAAATTCATTAATTTCTTTGCGAAGTCTAATAATATATTCAAATGATTTCTCTTTTACTTGAGTTCGTAGTCTTTTACTTCTAGTAAATTCTTGCTTCTTTTCAGGATTAAATATTTTTGTTTGATTCCGTTTATCTGGAAACTTTCCTGGTTCCATCATCATTTTATTAAAGAAATCTATGGTGTCGTCTTTCAGTTCAGAGTAATTAACCAGTAGGTCAACAGTTTTATAATACTTTAATTTATTTGGATTTTCTGGATCAGGCATAGCCTTCATATCTGGATCAATGCTTACTGCAAAATCAATAGTATTCAAATTACTAGGTTTCCATTTAAAATTAGCAAACCAAGGACCGCCTGGTAGTTTTGTATTTTTAGTTTTTTTACTGGTCATACCAGAGACCGGGAATGATCGTGGTAGAAAGATAAGGCCATCTGTTTTATACGGGTATCTTCCATTTTCTATTTCATTTAACTTCCTTTGGGCCGATACAAAGGCGTTTTTAGATGTATAATAGTAATTTTTCTTTAGTATTTTAATTCTATTTAGATCTTCCCAGTTTTCATTATGGGTTTCTGGTTCTATATTTATATATTCCATGAACTTGTCTATGTAATATTTACGTCCTTGATACTCTTCTGATATAGACTTGAATGGACGCATATGAGTTTCAACCTTGGAATAATCTTCAGTATGGTAATAGATGTCGAATATATAGAATAGTTTAGTAGGACTGCCATCGCTTAAAGATGTGATATATTCTCCATCCAGTATCCATCCATAATATTCTTCAGGAAACTTAATGCCTGTATTAATAATTTCATTTGTTCTATGTCCATTATTGTATAAGTAACCATAAGAATCAGTGTGAATATATAATAAATAACGATCACCATCTGCTTTTTCAGTCACTACGTAGTCATTATCATATATATTAGGACCGGCTCCTGATATAATATGTTCCATAGCCATACTAACAGGATTAGGGCCAATAAACCTAATATATCCAGAATCTTGCTGATCTGTTACTTTTTTGTATCCGGTATGAATATCATTTCTTTTCTGTTGAGAAATGACAAAGTGTGTGTTGTAAACTACTCTCAATATCTTCTTAAGAATAGTGTCAAGTGTGATAAGAACCAGTTTAACTAATTCTTTCTTTTCTTGTCCCGGTTTGTAGTTTATAATCTTCTTTTGATATTTAAGTTTACGTTGTAAATCCGTTATTTCATCTTTAATACCGTTTATTGTTTCATAAACTTTAAGACGTTCCGCATTATTCTTTTCTAGATCTCTAATTTGTTCGTAGTCTTTCTTTTTATTGGCATCTTTACCAGATTCACCTTCTAAGAACGTCAAATATTCCTCATTTGTTTCAAATCGTTTATCGGAACCAGATATAATTTTCATACCTCTTGATGATAGTTTTCTGTAAGTTAATGGCCATTCACTTAATTTATATATTTCTTCTTGAACATTACTATTTAGTTCTTCTATTTTCTCATTTATTTGATCCCTTTCGTCGGCCGCTTCTTGTTCTTCTATTGAATCTGGGATAAAACTTAATTCAGAATCCTCTTTATTTATAATTCTACCCTTTTCAAGGCGGATCTTATCTATAAGAGTAACAATATTTAAGCCATATTGTTCTTCAAATATCTTCGGAACACATTCATCTTTATAGATAGATTCATCGGACCATCGATGTATCCATGCATTCATATCTCCTTCCGGACCACTGCCGAAGTCTTGGTGACAACCAGGACATTTATTTGCTGTCGGCCATTCTAACATTTTACCATCTTCTAATCTACTGAACTTTTCCGCAATTGTTAGCCCTTCTAATTTATTTATTTCATTTATCCACTTAATATCAAGAATTGTTTTTTGTTTACTAGGAAGCGGTGTTAATTCTTCTTCCTTTGAACTTTTACTTTGAACTTTAACGTTGATACCTTCTTCCTGCAATCTTAATGCAACTTCCTGTTGTTGTTCATTATCACCGTCATATAGATACGTGTATTTGTCCGGTAAGGTGTCCTTTCTATTTAATATAAGTTCAACAGTATCTTCGACGTAATCCGCATTATCAGGACTAGGACTAGAGCTAGAGCTAGAGCTAAATTTATTGAGGGATATAACACTACTATAAGAGCGGCTTAACGCTGGTGGACTAAAATCGGGTGAACCTGGGTCAAATAAAGAATCAATTAAGGATGCGCCAGCGTCTAGTGTAAATGGGTCATAGTCATCTTTATTTCCAATATATTCTATCTCTATTTCATAGTCTTCGGGGCGGTCCAGAATGCCAGAAGACTTGAAATCTTGAAAGAATTCTCCACTTGTAGATTTGACAGCTGTGCAATCAATTCTAAATTGATTGTTTAAACTTACGAAACTCCAACGGCACTTATACCGATAAGATTTTAATGAATTATTTAATCTATAAATAAAATTCCGTCTATCTCTATCTTGCAATACTATTTCATTTTTCATATTGATGCGGTATTTAAAATACGGAGTATCTGTATCTGTTTTATTTTGCTTTTTATCTTTGTAATTAAGTTTAGGTGGCCACTGTTTGAAGTAAGTCGGTTTACCTTTTGCTGATGTTTCTCCATCTTTAACACTGTTTTTTTTAATGTATTCAACAGATTCTGATGGCAACTTATTAGTTCTACAGTATTTTTGAACATTATCTTTACCTTTGATAGTTGCACGTTGAAAACTTGATGTTTCATATCGTTTACCAGTATTCTTATCGGTATTTACATACAAAGTAGATAAATCTAATGTTATTACAGGTTGACCATCAAATAGAGGTTTAATGGTGGATTCTTTAGATAGACTATTTCTAATATTAATAAATGTTCTTCTGTTAACCATCTTTGTTTCTATAATGGCTTCTAACTCTACATCTGAATCTGACATGGCTATATCGACTCTTTTTTCTAATTCTGGAACGATTGGTATAATTGTTTCCATGATATATTTATATATTAGTTTATATTCTTAAATTATTTTCAATTTAGAAGACAAAAAAAAATATTATTATTTATTGCTTTTTTAAAGCAAGTCTTTTAATTCTTCGTATAGTTGCGCTTTTGTTTTCTTCTTACCTTGGTTTGTTTTAATCTGAATATTATTCGCATTTGCCAACCCTTGTAGATCTGCAACCTTATAACTTGTAATCTTTTTCTTCCCTGTATCTTCTTTTTTATAAATATTATTGAGATTCTTTACATTCTCGACAATATCACAGATGTCCGTTATTTTAGTTGTTTCCTTAAAGTTAATAATAAAGCTAGATAAATCTTCTTTCTTGTATAGATAACTATTTGCGGACATAGGTGGTAGATATTCTTCTTTTTCGTCGTCATTATTAATATTTATCATTAAATAGTGCTGGTCTAAAATTGGTTCTTTAACATTATAATATAGTTTCTTTTCTCTATCAACCAATACTATATTAATCGTAAAGTATTCACTATAGAATATCAATCCAGATTGATTAGTTTCGGAACTAATCAAATTAACACTGATATTTGGTTTACTAAGACCGGCTCTAGTATTAAATGAATATTTCTTAATCAAATCTTTACCAATAAAATCATCCATCAACGTGGATCTAGTGTTAAACAGATACTTTGTTATCTCTGTTTTATTGTTAGTGAGACATAATAGATTAAACTGTGGATCTAGTTGAAACATAATTGTTTCTAGGATATCTTTCCATTTCTTATTCTCTTCGGGCTTATTAGACATGTTTTCTTCTGAAAACTGATAATATTTATCGATGCGTTTAATCTTATCCTTTAGATTTAGATGGTGATCAATCTTGTATAATTCTTCCATTTAGTATTGTATTATTTACGTTTTTCAATTTTAAATACTTTCAACTTAAATTTTTTTTGAGAAAGTAATTATTTGTTTTTGTATAGTTGTAAATGCTATATTTTTATTAGGGATAATTTTATCAGTTATTATTTTTTTTTTAACTTTATTTTGTATAATTAAATCTGGAACTTCTACAGGTATAACGTTTTGCCCATTATTATCTATTCCTAGAAACTTTTCTAAATGTTGCATACTGTTATATTCATAATTATCTTCATTATATCCTTGTTTTTTTTGATATAAACAATATTGAATATGTTCAAACATTTTAAGAACTATATCAGTGTCAACTTTCTTTAAGTATATGAATATACCATTTGTATTTTTCATATGATTTACTTCATTAGTATTCACTATTTCTATTAATTCATCTATTTGTGATGTATTTAGATTACAAACATTTTCAATTATAAATTTTTTTTTATCCATTTTAAAATAAAAATATTAAAAAATAAGTTTAATAACGCTTCATTATTTTGAAATAATTTCGCCTACAACTTGAATAATACTATCGTTGTGTTTAAATCTAACACCGACAACTTTAATAAACAAATTATCCGATTCATTGATATCATCAATAGAAAATTCTTCACCGATATAGTCTCTGGGGATAAGAATGTAAAGCGGTTTAGACCCCCCATCTTGTGAATACGCAACAATTCCCATCTTGTTTTTATTTTCAACTATGCAAGAATAAACATTACCTTCAACAGGGCGGCAAATATCGCAAACAAAGCTAACGTGGTAAATAATAGATCCATCACCACTACCTAAATTAATTTGACCTAATGATTTATTTTCTATTTTAATACTATTTCTTTTAATATAACCTTCACTACTACACCGACCGCCTAATGTTCTATTTAATTTACTAACAATGCTTTCATCTATTTTTTTATTAATAAAATTAGGTTTTAAAGAAATTGACTTAGTTATTCTCTGTTTTGTGAATAAAGGTTGTGTATCCATATATATTTATTGTCTATTTATTTTTAAATAATATTTTCAATTTTATCTTATTAATTTTAACATGCCATATTCTAAATTATTATACCATATCTTATTATCTTTGGTTGATAATGCTCTTACAGACATTTCTGTATAGAAATTCAGTTTTGTCTTATTATCAAATATTTCATCACCAAGTGTTTTATTTCTTAACCCGGTTCTCGGATCAAACCCGTCAATATGTTTTCTTCTTCGTATCTCTGTGCCTGCATCCGGTTTTCTATTTAAATTATATCTTAATTGTCTATAGTTGTCTCTAGTTGTATGTTTCCAACACATTAATTCAGAATTTACGTTCACCCTGATTTTATTTTTAAATAGCTGTAAATATTTCTTGTATCTAGTAAAACCTTTCTCTATTTCTATTAGTTTTTGGTTCTTTAAGTTAAGACTGAAAAATCTAGGAACTAATTTAGGACTAGATTTTTTACCTTCCCATATATGTTCAAATACTATATAAATAACCTCGTTTGTTTCTTGACTAAGGTTGAAGCAATCTTTAATATAATTGTATTGTAATGGCGTATTTGAAAAATCGTGAAATACTTCAATTGATCTCTCTTTGTTTAAATAAACAAATGCGTAATACTTAACCATATCTTTAAATGTAAGCTTATCCATCAGATATAATTGTATTATTGAAGATTTATTTTGTAGTTCAAATGCAGCACTTGTGAACATGTTACGAATAGTAATATCCATATTATCAAATGCTGTGTTCAATATATTTTCTAATCTTGGAATGGCTTCTTTTTCAGGATTGTATTTTTTAATTGGTTTACTAGAATATTTCTTTTTAGTTATATGTTGCCTAAAATATAATGGCATATCTGATTTATTTAACTCCTCAAATATATACCATTCTCCTTTTTGAACAACTTTTCCTTTTTTTGAATCATGTTTAATATTCATACCAGTTTCAACAACCTTATTTAAAGAATGAGCAACTATTTCTACAATTTCATCTTCTGGAACATTTAAATATCTACCGGATAATTTACTTAATATATCGAAATTTATTACGACATTTTTCTTATAATGATCTCTAATAATTGAAATAATCTGTTTAATTCTATGTTTATTGTGCTTCATCTTGTAAGTATCTTTGTTAACTGTTCTTCTTCTGCTACTGTTACTGCTGTTGCTGCCGCTGTTGCTGCTACTGTTATTCATACAGGTAAAATTACATTCAGGGCCATAAGAGCATATCTTACTATACTCTTTATCTTTTATTTCGACCTCTATAGACTGAGCATATGGAGTTTTAATCGTTCTATGTTCAGAGTGATCAAACACATTAATTTCTTTGTGTATTGAACAATCAATAGCACTTTCTTTTAATGCTTTCTCAACTTTACCCATTTGCAAGGCTTTTCGCCATGCTTCTCTATAACGGTATATGTCAGCGGTATCACGACCGTCAAAAGATTTAATACAATGTAAGAAGACTGTAACATTTCTTTCTTCTTCTGGAAAATCTTCATGGGCATGTGAACAAAAACGGATACCTCGTCCAATAATCTGCTCTATTTTATTTAAATGATACCATGGATCTAATACATGCACTTCACGAACCCATTTCAAATCTATACCCTCGGACATCACATCAGAGCCAACAATAACGCGGATATTACTGCCATCCATATTTTGCACTTGTTTACTTTCATGTATCATTGAATCTCTAGTATTTATGGGTGTACTACCTGTAATCATAATATATTTAGCTGGGTAAAAGGTCTCACCTTCGGTTTTTGGTTTACCGTCATATGATATTGGTTGGATGTCTAGGCCGCGTGTATCTAATAGTGGAAGGCCGTTATAATTTGAAAACCCATAATGTTCTAATGCTAAACAAAAAGGTATTACTCCAAACTGTATTTCGGAACAATAAACAAAAATAGTCCCTTTATTTCCTGATTTAATAAAGTTATCTATACTTTCTATAGTTCTAGCAAACTTAATGGAATAATTCTCAAGTGGTCTATCATCATCACTATTCGGATCCCATTTTAAAAAGTGATTATCGTCTCTGTATGTATATTTGTGAATCTTTGTTCGTTTGGCATCGTCATCGCCTTTTACATCCATGGTTACCTTTTTCATAATACCACTAATACCTCTTTTATTGGCATTGGAATAACATTTGTCATCTGGGCAAACTAGTAAAGACATTTGATTTAATTTACTACCCTGCTCTAGATCTATTGCTATTCTTTTGGTATATTTTTCTTGTTCTGCTAACAATACTTTTGCCTGGTCGCCTCTGGCTTCACTAAAAAATAATTTTAATTCTTCAAAATGATTAACAGGATTTTCACGCCCGAAAAAGTCATTTGGTGGGATATTATCTACTGATAATCTGTCGGGGTGTGGTTTACCGTTGCTAAGATGGGGATACAATCTTAAAGGGAAATTTATGGGGTCTTCGCCCCTTAAGTATGAGATGTATCCTTTTGAATATTCTTTAAACAGTTCTATTTTATCACTTCTTAGTTCGCCTTCATCAAAGACTTCTTCGGGTTCTAATTTAACCTTATTATCATTGACCCGCATTAAGTTTATCAACCATAGTATTTCAACTGATTCATTAAACATCGGAGTTGCACTTAATAAAACAAATCTCGTATTGTTTGAATGCTTCGCTATATCTTCCAGAATTTCTGGTATCTTTTTGTTATATTTTGACTCCTTATGTGAAATATCCTCAGATGTTTCTACGATTTTACCGTCAATAATCTTGTCCCTTAACGCTTGAACTTCATCCACAATTATTACCCTATTCGAGAAATTTTCATAAATATATTTTATATAATCCTTTTTATTTTCAGATTTGTCTTTCACTTTTACTTTATCTAATTCCATTGCGAAAGTATAATAAGTTTTAATATCGTAGAAATCCTTTATTTTTTTCTTAATTGCTTTATATTGAGATTTCGGAGTTATCTTTTTAGAAAGATCCGTCATATCATAATAGTCGCGTCCAGTGCATTGATAATCCATATCTTCAAGGTTTTCTTCATTTAATTTACTTCTATCAAATATATTTCCGTAAAAGTTATTTTCAACACTTTTACCGCAAATAACAAGAATCTTTCCATTCTTTTTTACTTGTTTTCTAAAGTTTTCGGCTATAGTAATGGCTGTGCATGTTTTACCGGTTCCCGTTCCGTGAAAAAGTAGAACACTTTTATATATAGATCCAGGTGTCATAAAGTTGCCTAATAGTTGCTGATGTGGTGTTAATTGGAATTTTTTTTTACCGCAACGATTAACTAATCCAACATTTCTATTCTCGTAAAATTCCCTTTTATTAGATATAATATCTATAAAGTTTTTATCTGTAGTTTCTGGATAAGATTCATAGTCTTTGTCTATTTGTTCATCTTTAAACGTATCATATAATACTTTTTTTAGGGTCTTGGAAATATTTCTTTTATTTTTCTTGCTTAGCCCATATTGTTTATACAATATTTCTCTTATCTTTTTAGGATTCGTTCCATTTGCTTTTTCTTTGCGAACGATTGATTCAATAAAAGCTTTGTAATCCCCATCATAATCAGACGCCATACCACCCCTGTATTTTTTATTTGTTTTTCTTTTGTATCTACGGAGTGTTTTTCTTCTTATACCCATTTAATAATAATGAAGATTTTAATTAAATTGTTTCAAATAGAAATCTTTGTTCAGTTTAACTAAAAAGTTGAATACATTATTTATGATGACTTTACGTTGACTATCAGAGTCCCTTATCTTTTCTAAACACTCTTTTTTAGATAACCATTGTATATCACCTATTTCAGCTATTTGGGACGAATTATCAGGATCAATTGATAGTTCAGTATCTATTTTACTGTCCTTGATTTTAGCTAAATAATAGATGTGTCTATATCTAACACTATTGTTTCCTAGAAAATCTTCTCTAACTGGTATAATGTTCTTAAATATATTGATATGTTCACCGGTTAATCCAGTTTCTTCGCAGAACTCCCTTAGAGCGCATTGAACATCGGTTTCTTTAAAGTTTCTTCGTCCTTTCGGAAATCCCCATTCAGGATATTCAAAGAATTCTGTTTTTTTTCCGGATAATTCTGCTATATTTAATTGATTGTATTTATATTTTGAATTGCTAAAATCATTCTTATATTGTTTATTTGAGGTATTAACCCATAGATCCTGCCACAATTCTTCAAATGTTTTTGTTGTTAAATCATGTATTTCTTTATTTGTCATACCATCTAGTAATAAAACTATATAATCCAAATCATTATGATTATATCGACCCCGTAAAAATTCTACGTAACACATTGAATTCCTTCTTTGAATCATGATTATTTTTATTTCATCTTTAATAACTTTGTATGTAATGATACCTATGCTGGTAACTGGCTCTAAACATTTACGCATAGTATGCCCATTTCTTCCACAATTGATGCAATATGTATTGTAATTCATTTTATATTAATATTCTCTATCTTTTATGTTGTTTTATAATAAATGAATCCAGACGTATGGGGACCAGGTCTTTGGCTATTTATTCACACTATTGCTTTTAATTATTCAGAAAGACCATCTCAAAAAGAAATGGATGACACTAAAAACTACCTACTCTCTTTAGAAAAGGTTATTCCTTGCCCTGGTTGCAAAGAAGAATATTCAAAGTATATTCAAGGCACACCACCTACTTTAAATAGTAAAACTAGTTTTATTAAATGGACTGTAGATTTACACAATAGTGTTAATAAAAGACTTGGTAAAAAGATAAGATCTGATGAATGGGTTGCTAATTACTATGACTCACTTTATTCAGTTAGTTTATTAAATCTATTTAGTTTTAATAACGAATGGAGCCATCCTATTAATTTGATAATTTTATTTGTTGTAATTGTTATAATTTTATGTATTTGTTATAATAAGAAATGGTTCAGATTAAGATGAAATGTCGAGAAATAATGGCCAAGAAAAAAATGACCGATGAAAAAATAGAAAGTATGGAAGGAAACTTCTTTGATGATAAATGTGCCAAGATAATGAAGCAAGATTGTGATATCTATAGATTAGACGAGCAAGGAAAAAAGGTTCTCTTGGCTAAATTTCGTAAAAATGTTTTGCCCCAAGAAAAACAAAAATGTGGCTTTGATAGCTTTTGTAAACTTACCAAACCGAGTAGGGGACGCGGCCCTTCCGCCGGCCCAATTGATTCAAAATCCAAATACTGGGGCAAACGAAAAGTTTCCAAATGTAAATCGAAATGGATGACCTATCAAGTTTTAGAAGATGGTTCTCTAAGTAAAATGCAAGTAAGTAATCCGGTTATTTCAACACCATTAGGTTATACGGAGAGTAACGGATTAGGACAACTTCCGTGCCGATTAACCTATTTTACTCGTAAGAATTTTGACCTATATAAGACTGGCATCCCTTTTATTGAAGAAATAGACAAATGTTTTCAAGTATTGACACCAGACGCTTACCGAAAACAAAAATGTCAAGCGAATAAAAGGAAAGATTTAAAAATAAAAAATACGGCCTTTTCAACTATCACAGTTAACCGAAACTTTCGAACGGCTTTACATAAGGACAGTGGGGATTTTAAACAAGGATTCGGAAATCTTTCGGTTATTGAACGAGGTAAGTATAGCGGCGGATATACCGTTTTTCCACAATACGGCGTTGGTTTTGATGTTCGCAATGGGGACTATCTAGCAATGGACGTCCATCAATGGCACGCAAATACCGCATTGTGGGAAACACCTGATCAAAAGAAATATAATGTAAATATGGAAGATATCTTCAAAGACAACGCGGACGTCGGAACATCTGGAACGAACTTTAAGTTTACAAGATTAACCTTTGTTTGTTATTTGCGCGAGAACCTTATTCATTGTTCGGACAAAATAGATC
>Ga0307986_10003415_pt1 | contig 11038 bp, 9 predicted proteins | sample EllFjometageno82_FD_203170 | JGI IMG/M metagenome (GOLD analysis project Ga0307986, IMG submission 203170) | Marine microbial communities from Ellis Fjord, Antarctic Ocean - #82 | ecosystem: Environmental > Aquatic > Marine > Unclassified | place: Southern Ocean | collected 2014-10-09
AAGCTTTTAATTTAGATTTAAAAAAATTCAATATTTCTTTAGAAATACAGTCTGGCGATGAGCTGGAAGTATTTTCAAATATTAAAAAAAAAGATGATGTCACTGTTTATTGGAGTAAAGTTTATGAACCTGATGTTATTAATAAAGGAAAAAAAATACGTGATTTACTTATTAAAAATGAAATTGAATATAAATATTTTAAAGGAAATATTTTAGTAGAATTTCAAGATTTGACTAAGGACGATGGTACACCTTATAAAGTATTCACACCTTTTTGGAAAAAAACAGAACAATTTTATATTTCCAAAGCTATATCTAAAAATTTTAAAATTAAATCAAAAGATAAAAAAATTAGTATTTTTGAAAAGTCAATTATACCTGGGGAAATTTTACCTAAAAATAATTGGTATAAAAAACTTGAAAAATACTGGACACCCTCTGAGCAGGAAGCAAAAAAATATTTAAATGAATTGATAAAAGATAAGATTGAAGATTATGGAGATGCACGAGATATTCCAGGAATTAATGGAACATCAAAACTATCTCCCTTTTTAAAATTTGGTCAAATACACGTAGAGACAATTTGGAAGAAATGCCAAGACATTAAGTTTAAGAAAATAGGCTATAGAAAATATATAAATGAATTAGGATGGAGAGAATTTTCACACAGCTTAATTAATTACTTTCCACAAATGCTGAAGGGTAACCTTAGAAAAGATTTTGATAATTTTCCTTGGGTTAAAAATGAAAATTTTTTAAAGAGATGGAAACAAGGAATGACTGGTTATCCAATTGTAGACGCTGGTATGAGAGAACTCTATGAAACAGGGTGGATGCATAATAGAGTGAGAATGATTGTGGCCTCTTTCCTAGTTAAACATCTTAGAATTCATTGGATGGAAGGTGAGAAACATTTTAAAAACTGTTTAGTCGATTACAATGAGGCAAGTAATGTTGCACAATGGCAGTGGGTTGCAGGTTGTGGTGCAGATGCTGCACCTTATTTCAGAATCTTTAATCCAATTTTACAAGGTGAAAAATTTGATAAGGATGGAATTTATACAAAAAAATGGATTCCAGAGCTTTTAAATATGCCTAATAAATTTTTATATAAGCCTTGGGAATTAGAAAAAAAATATCAAGAACAGATTAAAGTTGTCATTGGTACTAACTACCCAGAGCCAATGGTGGATCATGCTACAGCTAGAAATGCTGCTTTAGAAGCTTTTCAAAAGATAAAGAAGAATTAACTACCCAGGTAATGCAAAATAACCACTCTATTTTGTTGGATAATTCTGTGTTCAAATAGATAAATACCCTGCCATGTGCCCAGTAAAAGTTTACTGTCCCTGATACTTAGTGAAATTTGATTGTTAGTTAATGCAGACTTAATATGAGCAGGCATATCATCCTTACCTTCTGCAGTATGAATATAAAGATCATTGCTCATAGGTACCAACTTATCAAAATAATTTATTAGATCAGTTTGAACATCTGAATCTGCATTTTCCTGAACTATTAAAGATGCACTAGTATGTTGAATGCTAATATTCAAAAGACCGTCTTTAAATTCATTCTGTTTAATCCAATTTACAATTTCATTAGTAAGTTCATACAATAGTTGTCCATCTGTTTTTATTTTAAGATTAAAAAATTCCTGTATCATTTAAATTATTGAACCTGAGGTAAGCTCATGCAATCTACTTAAGGTTCTCTTAAAAGGTTTTAATAAACTCTTTACAGAAGTTAGTTTATTTAAACTTGAAGCGCTGCTAATAGTTAACTTCACTTTTTTTTCATAGATAATATCTATCAAGGTAATAAATCGCTGTTGGTGATTTGAATTATTACCATCAAAATTAGGTAAGTTTTCAATTAAAATATGTTTGCACATATTTGCTATTTTTATGTAATCCTCTGCTCCTATATTTTTATTACACAAATCAGTAAAATCAAATCTAGCAATTCCTTCATAATAATTTTTAATAATAAATTTTCGTCCCTTAATTAATAAAATTTTTTCTTCATTTAATTTACCTTTAGTGAGTTTTCTAAATAATTTATTAATTTTAAAACCAGTTGTTTCATTCAAGGGATATAAATATCGATCATTTTTTTTATTTTGAGATTGTCTATAATCTTTTTTAATAGAAAGTGTACGTTCATAACATCTGTTTTTTATAATTTTTATAAAAGGAATAAATTGATCCCTTTGAAGACCATCTTTATATAAATCATTAATTTTAATATTTGATGAAAAAAGAACTTTAATATTCTTATCAAATATTTTCTTGAATAAATTTCCCAGTATCATTGCGTCAACAATGTTGGTAACTTGAAATTCATCAAAATAAATTAATTTATATTTTTTTTTTAATATACTCACAAATTTATCAATGGTATTTTCTTTTTTATTATTTTTATTTAAAAAAATAAAATCGTGAAAGCTAATCATAAATTCATTAAAATGTAATCTATGTTTAGTTTGATCAAAATTTTCATAAAAGAAATTTAAAATCATAGTTTTTCCCACACCCACATCTCCCTGTAAATAAAAACCAGGTATATTTTTTTTTTGTGAAAATAGATTTGAGAAGAAATTGTAATTAAAATTATCTTTATAAAATTTACTAATAGACTCAATAATTATAATTTGATTGTCATTAATTTCAAATCCATTCGTCTTACAATGATATAAAAATAACTTTTTAAGGTTCATATTTTCTTTTTAAAATTTATTCCATATTTTGACCTTGACCCTTTTCTAAGACCAAATGGTCCAGAAATAAATAAGGTTAAAGGTTTGGTTCCTAATTTGAGATCAACTCTATGAAGATTATTTGCAGACCTAAAACCTATATATCCAACTGGTCTCCAAAATTTTCCTTGTTTCAACGTTTCCCAGTACCCGTCTCTTAATATAATAGTTATATATGGGCATAAATGACTGTGAACTCCCTCCCCATGATCATCAGCAAGCATTTCATGAACCAGAATATTAAATGGAAACCAGCTTGGTCTATTTCTAAATAGAACATAGTATCTATTCATCCAGGGTTTTGCATCTAAAAACTTAGGATGTGAGGGTCCACGATCTAAAACAATTTTTTTATGACCTATCTTTTCTAAGAATCTTAGAAACATTTTAATTAAGTTTAATAATCGAGTTCTCTTTAATTATATATAAATTTTTATTTAGAATGGATGGTCTTGAAATTTTTTCATTATCTATTTTTATCATTTGCAAAGTTACGCCACGGGCAACATCTATAATCAGTAATTTACCATTACTAGTAGTTAAATAGATATTATTTTTACCAACAATAAATCCAACTGGTTTAATTTTTGATCTTTTTTTATTTTTAAAAACTTTAAAAATATCTGTGCTTCTAACAAGCTTACCTGTGATTTTATTAATTATAAAAAGATAGCCCTCTAAAGAGACTGTAAAAATATAATTATCTATTAATGTAGGTCTCAAATTTGAATTAATTTTTTGCTTCCAATTAACTGTTCCTGTATTTATATCTATAGAAAAAAATTGATTTTTATTATTTGAGAAATATAATGAATTTTTGTCAGCAATAATATCTGATGTTTTTAAAAAGAAACCCTCATCATAGATAATAGTGCTTTGAGTCGGGCTTTGCCATAGGAGTTCACCACTCTTTATGTCTACGGCACTAATATCACCTAGTGAGTTATTAAAAAATATTTTTTCATTTACAATAACCATAGAAAGTTTTTTTTGAGAACGTATAAGAGACTTATCAGTTTTGATATTCCAGACTTCTTCGCCATTTTTAATTGAATAAGCTCTAAGAGTATTATCAAAATCTATGACAAAAAATTTATCTTTATAAATTTTTAATTGAGAGTTAAATGGAGCCGTATTGGTTTTGGACCATAAAAGTTTTCCACTTACAATATCTAAAGCATAATATTTTGCAATATTATCAGCTACAATCAATCTATCTTTATTATTAGCAAATAATAAAATTTTTTTTTGTTTTTTTTCAGACTTATTGTAATAATTTTTTTTCCAAATAAGGTCTGTGTCTTCGTTAAATTTTAATATTGCACCTTCGTTGTCGAAAAAGATAATATTATTCTTAACAAAAGATATTTTGGGGTCATATTGATAAAAGTTGCTAATCTTAGAAAATTTAAATCTAGATAAGTTTTCAAGATTACCATCGTAGTTAATTCTTCCATTATTATTGTCATAATTATTTATAAAGCTATTATTAATTGGCTTTGTTATTAAGCTAATTTTCAAATTGGTATTAAGTTCTAAATTTTGTTTAGCTTCTTTAGCAAATATTACTGTAGTATCTAGTTTTTCACTTAGCTTAACCTTCTCAGTTGACCAAAATTTTGAATTTTTCTGAAGTGAGCAGCCCGTAATTAAAATAAATACTAATAAAGTTTTTATTAGATTATTCACTAAGATCTCTATTTAATCTTTTTTGAGCTTCCATCTTAATATTTTGATTGTTATTGGGTATTAGTAGAATTTTGTTAAAAAATTCTTTTGCTTTTTGTTTCTCATTGTTTGAATAAAAAAACTCCCCCATCAAATAAAGTGCGTGAGATTTCCATATACTCTCAGAGTTTATTATAGGATTAAGAACTTTAATTAATTCGTTTTCTTCTAGAAAATCTGAATTATATAGGGCTTTTTTATAAATTATTAAGTTTTTTATTTCATAATCTAGGTTTGATTGCTTAATTAATTTATTAAACAAACTATTAATCACATCACTATTATCAGTAATATTATTATCTATTATGAAATATAAAGCTAAGGGAGAAAATGTTTGATCTTGTCTCTCTATTATATGAGTCATCTGTTTTAATAATTCGTCTTGTTTGATTTTATTAGTATTATAATCAATTATAGTCAGGTTATATTTGCTCGCTAATTTAATTTTATTTATTTTTTTAATCTCATTAAGAGAAAAATATCCAATTATTATAATAAGTGTTATTGAAATGACTATAATCAATTTCTTTTTATTTTTTATAAAAAAATTTTTGATTTTTTCATTTCTTGTGCTTGAATTTATTATTGCAACTTCTTCATCCATATCTAAATCATGTTTCTTAAAACGTATTGAAGGATACCACCATTTTTATAATATTCTAATTCATTTTTTGTATCTATTCTGCACAAAGTTTTTATCTTTTTAATATCTCCTGAAGCGTATTTTATCTCAACTTTAACACTATCTGACGCATTAACACCTTCTTCAATATTTAAAACTGTAATTAATTCTGATCCAGTTAAATTTAAATTTGTTCTATTGTTTCCTTCAGTAAATTGAAGTGGCAATACTCCCATGCCGATTAAGTTTGATCTATGAATTCTTTCAAAACTTTCTGCTATTACAACTTTCACCCCTAATAATTTGGTTCCTTTTGCCGCCCAATCTCTAGATGAGCCTGTTCCATATTCTTTTCCACCAAATACTACTAAATCAGTTCCTCTCTTTTTATATTCTTCTACAGCACTATAAATAGGCATTATCTTTTCTTCTGGATATAGTTTTGTAAAACCACCCTCCGTACCAGGGGCCATCTCATTTCTTATTCTAATATTCGCAAATGTTCCACGCATCATAACTTCATGATTTCCTCTTCTAGACCCATAAGAGTTATAATCTGCTGGTAATATCTGATGTTTCATAAAATATTCTCCTGTAGGACTTTCCTTTTGAATATTTCCAGCTGGTGAAATGTGATCTGTTGTTACCATATCCCCTAAGATTAAGAGTGGTCTCGCATCTTTAATGGGTTTAAAACCCTCGGGTTTATCAGGTAAGTTTTCAAAGAAAGGTGGTTTCTTTACATAAGTCGATTCTGAATCCCAGTTATAAATACTTGTATTTTCAGTTTTAATTTCTTGCCATTGCTTAGGTCCCTCTGAAACATTTGAATATCTTTTAATAAACATTTCTGCATTTAAAGCTTCTCTTAAAGTGTCTTCTATCTCTTTATTTGATGGCCATATATCTTTTAAATAAATATCTTTACCGTTTTTACTTTTTCCCAATGGCTCCTTATATAAATCAAATTCCATATGCCCTGCAAGAGCATAAGCGACAACAAGTGGAGGTGAAGCTAAATAATTAGCTTTAATGTGAGGAGATATTCTTCCTTCAAAATTTCTATTACCAGACAATACTGATACGGCATATATATTTTCTCTATCGATTGCCTTAACAATTTCATCAGGGAGAGGTCCTGAATTTCCTATACAAGTTGTGCATCCATATCCAACCAAATTAAAACCAAGTTTATCTAAAAATACATTTAATCCAGCTTTGGCTAAATAGTCGGTTACCACTTTTGATCCCGGTGCCAATGATGTTTTTACCCAAGGCTTAGTTTCTAAACCAAGTTCTACAGCTTTTTTAGCTAATAACCCTGCTCCTATTAAAACATTTGGATTAGATGTATTTGTGCATGAGGTAATTGCAGCAATTAATATTGATCCGTCTTTGATGTCATAATCTGTGCCAAAAACTTTTGATTTTTTCTTTTCTTTTCTCTCAGTTGCATCTTCAAAAACTTTCTTAAATCCTGTCGAAGCATCTGTTAGTAAAACTTTGTCTTGCGGTCTCTTAGGTCCAGATATTGTTGGAACAATTGTTGACATGTCCAAAGAAAGTGTGTCTGTAAATTTTATTCCATCACTTGCCCATAAGCCTTGTTCTTTTGCATATTTTTCAACTATATTTACTATGTTTTCGTCTCTACCTGAAAATCTTAAATATTTTAATGTCTCATCATCAATTGGAAAAAAGCCACATGTTGCGCCATATTCTGGAGCCATATTTGCAATAGTTGCTCTATCTGCAAGAGTTAAATTTTTTAAACCTTCTCCATAAAACTCAACGAATTTTCCAACAACCCCTTTGTCTCTCAACATTTTTACAACGGTTAAAACTAAATCAGTAGCAGTTGTGCCTTCTGGCATTTTGTTAGTCACTTCAAATCCAATCACCTCAGGTATTAACATCGAAATTGGCTGACCTAACATTCCAGCTTCTGCTTCAATTCCACCCACACCCCAACCAAGAACAGATAGTCCATTAACCATAGTAGTATGACTATCGGTACCAACTAATGTGTCTGGAAATAAATAATCTTCGTTTTTAAATTTTTCTGACCAAACTACCTTTGACAAATATTCTAAATTAACTTGATGACAAATTCCTGTTCCGGGTGGAACTATTCTAAAATTATTAAACGCCTGCTGTCCCCATTTTAAAAAAGAGTATCTTTCTCCATTTCTTTTAAATTCAATATCTACATTTTTTTCAAATGAGTCAGCATTTGCTGATTTATCTACCTGTACCGAGTGATCAATAACAAGGTCAACTGCAGATAATGGATTAATAGTATTGGGGTCTTTATTTTTTTCTTTAACAGCCTCTCTCATGGCTGCAAGATCAGCAACAGCTGGAATTCCGGTGTAATCCTGTAATAAAACTCTAGCTGGTCTATATGCTATTTCAGTTAATGATTTTTTTGTCTTTAACCATTCTTTAATTGCTTCTATTTGATTTTTTGTAACAGACAAATCATCTTCATATCTTAATAAATTTTCTAATAAAACTTTAAGTGATTTAGGGAGTTTTGAAATTCCATCTAAGCCATTTTTTTCTGCTTCTGTTAATGAATAATATTTGTATTCTCTATTATTGATATTAATAGATTTTAAAGAATTATAAGAATTTTTATTTCCTGGTTTCATTTAGTTTTATATGTAGAACCCTATTATACAAAAGATAAGTAGCAATGACATAGCATAATTAAAACGTTTAATAAAATTATTATTTGTCGCAAAATTCCTTAAAAATTTACCTAAAAAAGCCCATACAGTAATGCTTGTTAATGCAGTTAAGGAGCAAACAGTAATAACGGTTAATGAGCTCATTAAATAAGCATCCTCCATTATAAATTTTGATATTAATGTAATAGCTGCCATTAAGCCTTTGGGGTTTAAAAATTGAAAAATGAATGTATCGATAAATTTTACAGGGTTTACTTTGTTCTTACCTGTTGTTGATTTTGAAAAAGATATCTTATAAGCCAGGTAAAATAAAAATACCGTTCCTAATAACCTTATGATCTCTTGTATAATTGGATATTTTGTAAAAGTTGATATTAGAACAAAAATATTTAAGATTACTAATACTGTGTATCCTAACCAAACACCTAATATTAACGGAATTGTTTTTTTTATCCCAAAGTTAAAACCTGAGTAGGATGCAACAGCATTGTTCGGTCCCGGCGTATAACCTAGAGATACAGAAATCCCAATTAATAGAAATAATTCTGGGTGCATAAAGGTTAAGCTATTGGAAGACCATTCTCTGAAGCTTGGGATGGATGGACTAATACAACTTTTCCCTCTTTGTCTATTGAGCCTAAAATAAGAACTTGTGAAACAACACCTGCAATATTTTTTTCTGCAAAATTACACACCCCAATAACTTGTTTGCCTTTTAAATTTTCTTCATTGTAATAATGGGTAATTTGGGCTGAGGATTGCTTAACACCTATCTCTTTACCAAAGTTTATCTCTATAACTAATGATGGTTTTCTGGCTTTTTCATTTTTCTTTACCGAAATAACCGTACCAACTCTAATATCTACTTTTTCAAAAATATCGTAGGTTATTTGTTCTTTCATATTATTAATATATAATAAAAATTGTTTATGAGTACAGAAAATAGTTCAAATCATTTATTTAATAAATCAGTTAAAATTTTAACTGATTTGATTTCATTTAGAACCATATCTGGAGAAGATAATAGTGTTCTAATTAACTATTGTGATGAAATTTTAAAAAATTTAGGAGCAACTTCCTTTAGAACTTATGATGATAAAAAAAAAAGAGTAAACCTTTTTGCTACAATAAAAGCTAAACAACTTAGTGATAAAAAACCGATTATATTATCAGGACATACAGATGTTGTTCCAGTTTCGAAAGGCTGGAGTACGGATCCATTTGTAGCAACAATAAAAAATGATAAACTTTTTGGAAGAGGTGCTTGTGACATGAAAGGTTTCATAGCATGCACACTGGCTTTTGCTCCGATTTACTCAAAAGTAAATTTAGATAGAGATATACATTTTTCTTACACATTCGACGAAGAAACTGCCTGCATAGGTGCTCCAATTTTGATAAAAGAATTAAAAAAAAGAGGAGTTAAAGATGGAATTTGTATTATAGGTGAACCAACTAATATGAAAATTATCGATGCTCATAAAGGATGCTACGAATATACTACTTATTTTGAAGGTTTGGCTGGACACAGTTCTGCACCACATAAAGGTGTTAGTGCAGTTGAATATGCATCAAGGTATATAAATAAATTAATTGAATTAAGGGAAAAACTCAAGTTAAGAGCACCTAAAGACTCAATTTTTGATCCACCACACTCTACTCTTTCGATAGGTGGAATTTTTGGTGGCATAGCTCACAATGTAATAGCTGACAAGTGTCATGTTAACTGGGAAACAAGACCGGTTGTTAAAGCGGATGGTGTATTTTTAAATTCAGAATTAGATAAATATGCAAATGAAGTACTTTTACCTGATATGAAAAAAGTTTTTCCACATTCTTCCATCAGAAAAAATATAATCGGTGAGGTTGTGGGGTTTGATAGAATGGAAAATTCTAATGCTTGTGAATTAGTTTCAGCTCTAACTGGTGATAACTCTAGAGAAGTTGTTTCTTTTGGAACAGAAGCAGGATTATTTCAAGAGATAGGAATAAGTACAGTTGTCTGTGGACCTGGCTCGATTGAACAAGCACATAAGATTGATGAATTTATAATTTTAGATGAACTTAAAAAATGTTTAAATCTACTTGAGGGAATAAAGAATAAATCTGTTGTAAATTAGTCGTTCCAACCACTTACTACTTTAACTTCTAGATACTCTTCTAAACCTAGTTTACCAGCCTCACGACCAATTCCTGAATGTTTGTAACCTCCAAAAGGAGCATCTGGTGCTAAACCAGCACCATTAATATCAACCATTCCTGATCTTAATTTTCTAGCAACTCTATTGGCTTTTTCTTGATCTTGGGTTTGAATAAAATTTAACAATCCATAAGGAGTATCATTAGCAATGGCGATAGCTTCTTCCTCAGTTTCAAAAGGTATAATTGATAAAACAGGTCCAAATATTTCTGTTCTTGCAATTTGCATTTGATTATTAACATCTGCGAATGCAGTAGGTTTAACAAAATAACCTTTGTCTAATCCATCAGGTTTTCCTGTGCCACCAGCAACTAATTTAGCTCCCTCATCAATACCAACTTGGATTAATGTTTGAATTTTATCGAATTGTGCTTTTGAAACTACAGGTCCAATATGATCACCTTCTTTTGTGGCAACATCAACTTTCATTGAATTTGCAAAATTTTTTACTTTTTCTACAGTTTTGTCATAAATAGATTTTTCAACCAGCATTCTTGTTGGCGCATTACAAGATTGACCCGTGTTTCTAAAACATCTTAAAGCACCTCTTTCAACTGCTTCAATGTCTGCATCTTTAAATATAATGTTTGCTCCTTTTCCACCAAGTTCAAGACTTACTCTTTTAAAATCACTTGCCGCATTTTGAGAAATTAAAGCGCCAGCCCTAGTTGATCCTGTAAATGAAATCATATTTACATCGGGGTGACTTGTTAGTGCATTTCCAGTAACAGCTCCATCTCCATTAACTAAATTGAATACACCTTTTGGTAATTTAATTTCATTAATCATCTCTGCTAATATCATTGATGATAGTGGTGCTATTTCAGAAGGCTTAAGTATCATTGTGCAGCCAGCTGCTATTGCCGGGATCACTTTTAAACAAGTTTGATTCATTGGCCAATTCCATGGGGTTATTAATGCACAAACTCCTTTTGGTTCACGCAGAATATTATTATTAAGAGCATGCTCTCCTAATTTTGCTTCAAACGTATATTCTTTTAAAACTTTTATATAAGATTTTATATGACTTGCTCCTG
>Ga0307986_10003418_pt1 | contig 11037 bp, 8 predicted proteins | sample EllFjometageno82_FD_203170 | JGI IMG/M metagenome (GOLD analysis project Ga0307986, IMG submission 203170) | Marine microbial communities from Ellis Fjord, Antarctic Ocean - #82 | ecosystem: Environmental > Aquatic > Marine > Unclassified | place: Southern Ocean | collected 2014-10-09
CTAGAACTAAGGAAATTAGAGCAACAATAAAAATGGGTACCAAAATTTTTTTAAAAAAAACTAACTGTATAGAAGAAATTAAAATCATTAAAAAAATTGCTGAAAGAGCAAAAATTAGGTGCTTTGAAAAAAAAAAATAATAATCTTTATTTAATCTTTCTCCAGCTAAAGTTGAGGTAGAAGCAAATGAAAAAAAGACACCTAGGATAAACAGCAGTAAAAAGCTTACAAATATAGTTTTATCTATATTTCTCCAATAATTTCTTACATTATTTTTAAAGAAATTTTTTTGCATAATATTTTGTTATTTTTTTAAATTGATTTCCCCTTTCAGCAAAATTATTAAACTGATCATAAGAAGCACTTGCTGGGCTAAAAAGCACAGTAGCTTTGTTGTCTTTCATAAGGACTAGTTCTTTAAAAACATCTTTAATCGCATTTCTTAAATTAAAAGATATTTTATATTTTATTTTTTTGGCTACTAGGTTTTTAAAATAAGTTGTTTTTTTTCCAATGATAAAAGATTTTATTATATTTGAACTTACTCCTAGAAGATTAAAATGGTCTCTAATTTTAGGTAGTCCTCCAAAAATCCAAAAAATATTTTTATTATTTTTTAAAGCGTATTTTGTTGAATCAAATCCTGTTGCTTTAGAATCATTAATAAAAGTTATTTTATTTTTTTTTAGAAATATTTCGTGTCTGTGTGGTAATCCTTTAAAATTATTAACTGCCTTAAGAAAAATTTTTTCTTTAATTTTAAATAATTTAGATATTTGATACGCAAATGTTAGATTTTCTAAATTAGGTTCAGAAATTAGATAATTATTAAAGATTTTTTTTTTGATTACTTTATTTAAAAGATTATTTTTTACAATTTTTAATTTACTTAAATATTTTTTTTTTTTGAATAAACTAATAAGTTTTTTGTTATGTAGCAGAGCAATATTTTTGCGATCTTGTTTAGAAAATATCTTAAATTTAGAATTTTTATAATTCGTTATTGTGTTATGCCAATCTAAATGATCGCTACTAATATTTAATATAACTGCAATAGTTGGTTTAATAAATTTAGTATATGATAATTGAAATGATGATGTCTCTATAATTACTATTGAATTTTTTTTGATATTTAAATCTAATATCGGTTTACCAATGTTACCGCCAAGTTGCACATCCAATTTATTTGTTTTAAGTATATGTTGGGTTAGTTTACATGCAGTTGATTTTCCATTTGTTCCAGTTATTACTATAGATTTTACAGCAATTTTCTGCATATAGAATAAATCTATGTCTGTAATTAATTTTTTTTTATTTTTAAATAATTTAGATTTAAATTTTGTTTTTTGAATATTAATTCCGGGACTAATTACAATATAATCTACCTCGTCTAATATTTTTTTAAATAATATAAATTTTTTAATACTTTTTACATTTTTTTTATCATCCCACTGATAAATCTTTTTAATTTTTTTTTTTTTTAAGAATTTAAGTACAGAATTACCAGATAAACCAAGACCGTATACTGCAAATGAACTATTTTTTATTGGTTTTGATATTTCCATTAATTATCGCAACTTTAATGTAGCTAATCCAATTAGTGCTAAAATAATTGCTATGATCCAAAATCTTATTACTATCGTTGACTCTGGCCATCCTTTTTTTTCAAAATGATGATGAATTGGAGCCATCATGAAAACTCTTTTGCCTGTCATTTTAAAAGATACAACTTGGATAATAACTGAGACATTTTCAAGAACAAAAAGTCCCCCTATTATAGCTAAAACTATTTCATGTTTAACTATAACTGCTACTACAGCTAACGACCCACCTAGTGAAAGCGAGCCAGTATCACCCATAAATATTTTGGCTGGCGGTGCGTTATACCAAAGAAATCCTAGACATGAACCAAAAATAGCTCCACAAAATATGCTTAATTCTCCTACGTTTTCTACATAAGGAATTTTTAAATATTCTGCAAAAATTGTATTACCAACTACATAGCTTATAAGAGTGTAAGACAAAGCAACTAACATGACAGGTACAGTTGCAAGGCCGTCTAAACCATCTGTCAAATTTACTGCGTTAGAAGCTCCTACAATAACAAAAAGTGTAAATGGAATGAAGAAAATTCCCATTGGTAAAATTAAATTTTTAAAAAAAGGAAAGTATAAATCACTTAAAAACTGATGTTCAGAATGTTCCAATAAAATGTAAATTGCTATTAAACTAATTATAATTTGACCTAAAAGTTTTAGCTTCGAATTTAAACCTCTAAAATTTTTTTGTTTAATTTTTAGCAAATCATCAATAAAACCTAAAGAACCTAGACTTATAGAAACAAAAATTACTGTTAAAATATATATATTGCTTAAATCTGCCCATAGAAAAGTCCCTAGAAAAATACCTAGTATAATAATTAACCCTCCCATTGTTGGTGTTCCTGTTTTTTTAATTATATGATCTATTGGCCCGTCTTGTCTTATAGGCCCGGATATTTGATTTTTTTGGAATATTTTTATTAAAGGCTCTCCTATTATAAAAACAACTATAAATGATGTAACTACAGAAAGCCCCGTTCTAAATGTTATGTATTTGAACACATTTAAAAAAGAATAATTTTCTGTAAGAGATGATAAAAAACTATAAAGCATTTTTATTTCCTGAAATAATTATTTTTGATAACTTATTTAAACCAGTAGCATTTGAACCTTTTATCATTAAGTAGTCACCTCTATTTATAACATCTGAAAAAATTTCATCGAAATCATTTAAATTTTGTAAAATATTTCCCTGTTTAGCTTTATAAGTTTTTTGATAGGTTTTAAAAGCACTTTTCCCATAAACAAATAACTTATCAATATCACTATGATTAATGAAATGAGCTAAATTTTTATGGTAATTATCCGACTTTTTACCTAGTTCTAACATGTCACCAAGAAGTAGAAACTTTTTTTCATGTTTTCTTTTAATTTTTGAAAAATTATTAATAGCATTTTTGACCGAGGTAGGATTGGCGTTATAGCTTTCGTCTATAAGTTGGAACCTTTTTTTATATCTTAAAATAAGGTGTCTTTTTCCCCTTCCTTCTACTAGTTGGAAGTAGTTTGAAAAATTTATTATTTTTTCTAAATCTAAATCTAAAATATAAAGAGTGAGTAGTGTGAATAATATATTAGAAATAATTAAAGGATTGGCATCTTTAACTCTTAAATAAATATTTTTATTGAATACCTTAAAATGAAGATTGTTATAATTTTTATATAATTTATTTTTTACTAACTTAGCATTAGATTTACTTGAATTTCCAAAAGATAAAACAGTAATTTTTTTTTTTTTTGCAAGTTTTGAAAGATAGTTAAAATATATATCTTCTCTATTTAGAATTAAATAACCACCTTTAATAATATTTTCAATAATTTCAGATTTGGCTTTAGCGATACCGTTTGGGTCAGCAAAATTTTCTATATGGGCTTCACCTATATTTGTAATTATTGCAATATAGGGTTTGACTAAATTAGAAAGTTTTCGTATTTCACCTGCATTGCTCATTCCAATTTCAAAGACACCATATTTATGATCGTTCTCTAAGTTACATAAACTAAGGGGTACCCCAATATGATTGTTATAGGATTTTTGTGAAAAATAAGTTTTTCCGTATTCACTTAGTATTTTACCAAGTAATGTTTTGAGTGTAGTTTTTCCTGAACTACCGGTTATAGCAATAACTTTTAAATTTATACTACTTCTTTTTAAGATAGCTAATTTATTTAAAAAATTTGTCGTACTAAAATATTTAATTAATTTTTTTTTATTTAATCTATTAATATTTTTTTGTACAACACAATAATTAGCTTTATTTTTTAATGCTTCTTCTACAAAAATATGCCCATCATAATTTTTACCTTTTATTGCTATGAATAGATTGTTTTTTTTTATTTGTTTTGAATTAATAGATACTCCTTCAAACCTTATATTTTTTTTTTTAATTATTTTTTTTATAATTTCTGAGTTGAAAATTTTATTAGAGTTTTTTTTGTTAAATTTTAATTTTTTTTCATTAATTTTTTTTATTATTTCTTTATCTGAAGTATTAATAATTTTTTTTCCATATATTTGAGTAGTTTCATGTCCTTTGCCAGCTATCAGTAAAATGTTATTAGGTTTTGACTTTACAATTGCTGTTTTAATAGCTTCAGATCTTGAGGATATTTCTATAATAGGTAATTTTTTACTAAATCCCGATATTATCATTTGTCTAATTAATTTTGGATTTTCATTTCTTGGGTTGTCATCTGTAACATATATTTTTTCTGCATTTTTTTCGCAAACATTTGCCATCTTAGGTCTTTTTTTTTTATCTCTCTCACCACCACAACCAAAAACTACGTCGGGTTTAATCTTGTAATGATCCTTAAGTGTTTTCAATGTTGTCTCAAGCGCATCCGGTGTATGTGCATAATCAACAAATATTTTTGTTTGATTGGGTATAGTTCTTACTAACTGAAGTCTGCCATTCACTTCTTTTATTTTTTCAATAGTAGGTAGGATTTGTTTAATGTCCAACCCAGATAGTTTAGCTGCAATAATTGACATAAATAAATTCTTAACCTGAAATAAACCAATCAAAGGAATTTCAACTTTATAATTTTTTTTATTATATCTAAAAATAATACTCTGAGAATTATCATTTGGTTTGACTATGTTGAATTGGATTGTAGAATTTTTTTTACCTATACTGAGTAAATTTAAATTATTTTTTTTGGCAATTTTTTTTAGTTTTAGATATTCTGGAATTTCATTGTCACTAACTATATGAGTTTTGTTTTTTAATAATTTAGAAAATAAAATTAATTTAGCATTTAGATAGTTTTTCATGCTTTTATGATAATCTAAGTGATCTTGTGAAAAATTTGTAAAAATCCCAGTTTTAAAATTTAGTCCATTTAGTCTACCTTGCTCTAAACCATGGCTGGAAGCTTCTAATATAACGTTATCAATACCTAATTTTTTTATTCTTGTTAATTCTCTATGCAGTGAAATACTATCTAAAGTTGTTAAATTGGTTCTTCTTACTTTGTTGTTTGTCTTAATTCCTAGGGTTCCTATTGAAGCAACAGGAATTTTATGAGCTGAAAGAATTTGGTGATAAAATTCAGCAACTGAACTTTTTCCATTTGTACCAGTAATAGCAATAATATTTTTTGGTTTGGTGTGATAAAATGCTTTACAGGCTCCTGTTATGGCTTTTTTAATATTTTTAACTTTTATGATTGGTGTTTTTGTATTTTTAATTTTGCAGTTTGTGCTGCAAACTATAGCTCTTGCTCCTTTTCTAATTGCACTGGAAATATAATCTTCGCCATTATATTTTTTTCCTTTGACTGCAAAAAATAGATAATTTTTTTTTATTTGTTTGCTGTCTAGGGATAACCCTTCAATATCAATTTTTTGAATATTGATCTTTAGATTCTTAATTATTTTTTTTAACAACATGAGTATTGTGAACCTCGTTGTTGTTTATGGCTAAAATAGGTCCAATTTTTTCTATTATTTTACCTGCAACGTATACAGAATTCCAACCAGCTTCGGTTCTTGAAATATTACTAATTTTTTTGCCTTTGTAATTGTAAGTAAGATGAGGAGCACCCTTGGGATCATCTAAAATAGTCAGAAGAACATATTTAGGGTCACTAGATGGAAATATAGAAATAAACGTATTTATATTTTTCTTGATATCTTTGTAGCTTTTTGATGTTCCTGTTTTACCACCAACATCGTATCCAAATATATTAGCGAAACTAGCAGTTCCTTCTTTATCGGTAACTACTTTACGCAAAATTTTATTTATTTGATTGCTCGTATTTTTAGAGATAACAGATATCTTCTTTTCATTATCGAAATCTTTTTTTAATTGTAGAGTAGGTTTAACCAAATATCCACCATTAGTTATAGAGGCATAAGCTGCAGCAGCCTGTAACGGTGTAGTTGTGATCCCATGACCATAAGATACAGTTTCCAATTTACATTTTTCCCAATTGAATTTTAAAGGTTGACCTATTTCTTCTAACTCAAAATTTATAGGTTTTAAAAGAGATAAATTTTCTAGAAAACTTTTGAGCTTATCTTGGCCTATTTGTCTCGCAATCATTAGAGAGCCTATGTTTGAAGATCTTATTAAAATATTCTCAACTGTTAAACTTTCAGGAAAATCATGTATATCTCCAATAGTGTACTTAGAACATTTAATCTTATTAGGTATATTATTGATAATAGTTTCTGGTGAAAAAATATTTTCTTCTAAGGCAAGAGCAATTGTAAAAGTTTTAAATACTGACCCAAGTTCAAATACTCCTTTTGTAATTTGGTTCATATATCTAATATCTGAAATATTTTCTCTAATATTTAAATTATAATCTGGTAAAGAAACTAAAGATAAAACTTCACCGGTCTTAACGTCCATTAACAATCCTCCAGCTGCATTTGATTGAAAGTCTTCCATAGCTTGTTTTAATTGTGTCTTGACTAAAAACTGTATATTTGAGTCTAATGTTAAAGATAGAGGTTTTTTTGATTTTTGACTGTCTCTTAATTCTCTATCAAAATATTTTTCGATTCCTGAAATACCATAATTATCATCGTCTATTTGACCTAGAATATGACTATACAATTGGCCGTGGGGATATACCCTACTTTGAAATGGTTCAATAATTATTCCTTTTTCTCCCAAAGACCATAATTTATTTTTTTCTTTTGGAGTCAATCTTCTTTTTAGGTAAAATCTTTTTTCTCTTTTTAATTTTTTTTTTAATTCTGCTATAGAAATTTCTGGAAAATTTAATTGTATATTTAAAATAAAATTTTCTTTATTTTTGATAAAATTTGGATTTACTGCAGCATGGTAAGAATTTATATTTTGAGCCATTAATTCTCCATTTCTATCCACTATATCTCTGCGTAATAACAGGGAATTATGTTTTGCTTTCTTGTATCCTTGAAAATTAGATTCTTGAATAGAGGTAGAAAATATAGAGATGGAAAAAATAAGTATTAATGAAAAGAAAAAAGAAAATAATGCATAAAGTCTATCTTCATAAATTTTAGATTTATATAATTTTTTATTTTGAGTTGACTCAATAAAATCATCAAAAAAAAAAGAATTTTGATTATCGTGGGTAAAGTGTTTATTATTTTTTTTTCTCATTAATTAAAATTCCAGTTATTTTTTTTTGTTCAGATATAAAATCATTAATATTTAAGTAAATTTGCGAAAAATCTAAATTATTATATTGTTGATCTAAATGCTTTTCTATTTTGCTAGATAAGACAGCGGGTGTAGTTAAGTATTGATACTCTAAATTTGCATCTAATAAATTTTTTTCTAGAGAAAATATTAGACTTTCGTGTCTCTCAATTTTTTTTTCTATCTGCCTACTTTCATTTTTAATTATAGGAATAGCAATAAAAAAAGAGAGATAGATTAAGATAGTTATTATTTTTTTTTTATTATATGAGAACATTTTCTATATCTATGTACTTTTTAAATTTTTCTTTAAATTCCTTGGGGTAAATAAATTCTTGTTCAGTTCGAATTGCCTTTCTTAATTTTGCAGATCTCGAAGCTGGATTTTTAATTAATTCTTCTGGACTTGCTGTTAGAAAATTATTTTTATATTTTTCAAAAAAAGAGTTTTTTTGATTATTTTCAGTTGGCAAATACCTAGAGGGATTAGATTTATTAGATGAGTAGTTAGTGAAATAATATTTAATAATTTTATCTTCTATTGAATGAAAACTTATAATAATTATTTTTCCTCCAGGCTTAATGAGCTCACTTGCTTTGATTAATCCATCTATTAGTTCTGTAGTTTCTTTATTTACAAATATTCTCAAAGCTTGAAATGTCTTTGTACAAACATTTATTTTTTTATTATAATTTTTTTTCTTACTTGATTCTATTATGCGCACTAACTCTGATACTGTATCAATTTTTTTTACTTCTCTTGCTTTAATTATGTTTCTTGAAATTCTGTTAGCTTCCTTTTCTTCTCCAAGAATTTTTAATATTAACTTAAGATTTTTTTCATCCACGGTATTTATTACATCTTCGGCTGATCTTTCTGAAAGGCCCATCTGCATATCTATTTTTTCATTAGATTTAAAAGAAAACCCCCTTCTATAATCTTGAAGCTGAAAAGTTGACAAACCTAGATCAAATATAATTACATCAGGTTTATTTTCTTTTGTTATTACTTTTTCTAGGTTGCTAAATTTTTCGTTATAAAAAGAAAATTTTGTCGAAAAATTTTTTTCTAAATTTTTTGCTCTATAAATTGCAGACTTATCTCTGTCTAAAGCTATAACTTTAATATTAGAAAATTTTAGTAATTCTTTGGAGTATCCGCCGCCTCCAAAAGTACAATCGATAATTAGCTGTTTTTTGTTATTTAACGAACATGCTTGAATGACTTCATCCAACATCACCGGAAAATGTTTTTTTTCTGGTGATAAGATAGTAGTTTTCATTCAATTTTTTTTTTACCATTAAAATTTTTGTCTTCTTAAAAACGCAGGTATCTCAAAATCTTCTTCCTGACTATTTTCTTGATCAAAAAGTTTCTGCTCTGATTCTGAAGAAGATATATTATTGTCACTTAAAAAAGTTTCTTCAGAAAAAAGTTTTGGCGTGTATTCTTCTTCCAAGGATATTGTAGACTCTTCATTTGAAGGTGAGGGCATTTGCTCTATTGAATCAAGTTCAAACAAATTTTTATCAGCTGATGACTCTATATTTATTTCATTTTCAAAAGAATTATTTTCAAGCGTATTTAAAAATTGTTCTTCATTAGTGTTTTGAGCTATTGTTTCTTCTTGAATATTTAAAGTAGATTTTTGTGCTTCATCTACTTCGAATTGTTCATCTAATTTTAAAGCTGTTGCTCCATTTATTGAATTATTAACAGAATTATTTTGCATCGTTGTTCCCTTAGAAAATAAAGCTGCATCTGAGTAGCCACTATTTCTGTTTTGAATACGATTAACCATATTAACAACTCCTGTAGTGCTAGCAACTTGACCGTCCAAAGCTGTAGCAACTATTGATACTCTCATTTTTCCATTAAGAGACTCGTCTTTAATTGCTCCAAAAATTAACTCTGCTTCTGGATCTACTTCTGCTCTTATTTTGTTTACAGCTTGATCTACCTCAAAAAGGGTTATGTCTTTTCCTCCGGTTATATTAACCAATAGACCTCTTGCTCCTTTCAGAGAATAGTCGTCTATCAATGGATTGTTTAAAGCCATATCGGTTGCAGTTAAAGCTCTGTTCTCACCCTCGGCTTCTCCGGTGCCCATCATAGCTTTTCCCATTGAACTCATAACGGTTTCAACATCAGCAAAATCTAAATTTATAATTCCTGGTTTGACCATAAGGTCAGTAATACTTTGAACACCATGGTTTAAAACATCATTTGATAAATGAAATGAATCTTCAAACGTTGTCGTCTCACTCGCAACTTTAAAAAGATTTTGATTTGGAACAACTATAGAGGTGTCTAAGTGTTTCTTTAGCTCATTCATTCCCTCAATTGCTCTTCGCATTCTTTTAGGACCTTCGTATGAGAATGGAAGTGTGATTACGCCAACAGTTAATATGTTAAGTTCTCTTGCTGCTCTAGCGATTACACTTGATGCTCCTGTTCCAGTTCCTCCACCCATACCGGCAGTAATAAAAACCATATTCGCACCTTGTAAGAAATTTATTATTTCATTTAAAGACTCGTCTGCTGCAGCTTGTCCAATATCATGTTTCGCTCCAGCTCCTAATCCTTTTGTCAAACTTGTGCCAATTTGAATTCTTGCATCAGCCTTACTTAATTTTAAATCTTGAGCATCTGTATTTACAGCAGCAAATTCTACACCTTGCATGCCAGCTTCAATCATGGCGTTTATTGCATTTCCGCCTGCTCCACCAACACCTAAAACTAAAATTCTTGGTTTTAATTCCTTGAGTTCTCCACTTCCTAATCTTATTGTCATGTTTTCTCCCCTGTTAGTTTGTTATCCCATTTTAAGTTAGATCTATTTTGATACGCTTTTTTTCTTGCAGTTATTTTAAACTTTTCAAAAGATTTAGGCTCCCATATTTGAAAGGTTTTTCCCAAACCTACAAATAAGATGCTATTTTTAATTTTAGCGTGATCTAATAATTTATCAGTAATTAAAATTCTTCCTTCACTGTCAAACTGTAAACTCACACTTTCAGATAAAACTGAGGTTGCAAAATAATCTCTTTTTTCTTCAAAAGGGTTTAATGAATCTATTGTATTGGAAAGTTTTTCTATTCTGTCTTCAGAACAAGCTTCTAGTGCTTCATGGTTAAAAGATGGGTATGCAACAAATCCACTGTAACCTAATGAATTTAAATGAGATCTAAAGTTAGCAGGCACTGAAACTCGTCCTTTTTTGTCTAGTTTGTTCTCGTAACTTGATAAAAACATAATTTTTTAACCTATGCACAATAAGAAAAACTGAGAACAATAAATACTTTGAAGCAATCTTTTTTCTAAAATGTCTCAACAAAACTCCTATTTGGGTTTTTATGGGATAATATGGGTTTTATATAAACTAGTCAATATAATAGTTTTTTAGCTCCGAGCAAAAAGACTATATTTTAGGTTTGTTTGAAAAATAAGCTTTTGCTAGATAATCTGTAAGCCGGGTTCTGTCATTAAAGCAGTCATTTCTCTAGGTCTAAACTCACGCTTAGACTCAAGCAGCTAACCCAGATAACGAACTAAAGACTGTTTTTAGCATTGATAAATCAACGCAATGTCATCTCTATTTAGCCTTGCTCCCAGTGGGGTTTACCATGCGTTCTTTGTTACCAAAAAACCGGTGTGCTCTTACCACACCTTTTCACCCTTGCCTTGATAAGGCGGTTTATTTTCTGTGGCACTATCCCTAAGGTCACCCTCGCCAGCCATTAACTGGCACTGTGTCTTTATGGAGCCCGGACTTTCCTCTATTAACTAAAGT
>Ga0307986_10003419_pt1 | contig 11035 bp, 12 predicted proteins | sample EllFjometageno82_FD_203170 | JGI IMG/M metagenome (GOLD analysis project Ga0307986, IMG submission 203170) | Marine microbial communities from Ellis Fjord, Antarctic Ocean - #82 | ecosystem: Environmental > Aquatic > Marine > Unclassified | place: Southern Ocean | collected 2014-10-09
CAAGCAGGTAATTCAGCAGATAGAGCTTCTATTGCTAAAAATGTAATGGGAGTTGCTAATGCCCCTGGAACTAAGATTTATCCAGGTGAACTTAAAAAAGGTCTAGATTTACTGGCTCAGGGTAAAAAAATTGACTACGAAGGTGCGAGTGATGTTACTTTTACAAAAGAAGGTGATGCGACTGGTTCTTTCTTAGAACAAGTAGTTAAAGGTGGAAAATTTAAAACTTCAAAACAAAGATAATTAATATCTTAAATTTAAAACCCTCAGCAGTGAAAATTGCTGGGGGTTTTTTTTGTTTAAAAATTACTTATTATTCTAAAAATTCCAAAAATTGAAATTAATATAAGAAAATTAAAAACTACTTTTTTATATGTTTCTTCTTTGCTTTTAACAAAGAACTTATTTCCAATAAAAACTCCAATTGGTAAAATAATGATCATAGGAAGGGTTCTGTAAATGGTGGTTATATCAACAATTCCAGCAAAGAAACTTAAAATGAAAGCATAAATATCTGTTACAAAAAATAATGCAGCTAATGATCCTCTAATTACTGCAGGCTGAATACTGGTTACTAATAAAAAAAGTGCCACAGGCATCCCACCGAGCGTAGTTAATCCATTTAAAGTTCCAGAAACAAGACCTGTAAAAATCTTAGCATAATCATTATTTAATCTATGATTGGAATATCCTCTCATTAATAAAAATGAAAAAAAAATTATTATAAAGCAAATTGACAAGTGAATTGTTTCAGCGGATAGGAATTTCAACAAATAAAGGCCTATTGGTGAGCCAATAGTTATTCCAATTAAAATCCTAATGACAAATTTCCAATCAATTTTACTCCATATATATGGAATCATAAAAATACTAATCATTACTTCTAATATTAAAATAATAGGGACTATTTCTATTGCCGGGAGTATGAAGGAAAAACCTGAGATGCAAGTAGCTGAAAATCCAAAACCGTTAAATCCTCTTATAATAGATGCAATAAATACCGTAAATATTACAAAGTAAACTTCGGCCAAACTAAGTTGAAAATATGATAAAAAATCCACTTTTATTTTCTTTCTTTGAGATCCGCTCTTAATGTGGATAAAATAATTAAAACTAAAAAAATTATACAAACTAAATTCATTATTTTCCAACTTGTTAAAGTTAAAAAAACTCCTGCAGATAAACTGGCAGTTGCTTGAATTGAATAAACTATTAAATCGTTAAAACCTTGTGCTTTAAATTTTTCATTTTCCCTATATGATAAAACTAATAAACTTGTTCCTGATATAAATAAAAAGTTCCAACCAAATCCCAAAAACACTAGTGCGATTAAATAATTGGTAAAATTTTGATCAAATAAACTAATTAAAATTGTTATTAAAAACAATGAAACACCAGCATACATTATTCTACTATGTCCAAATTTTCTTATTAAATTACCAGTAACTAATGATGGTAAAAACATTGCTGCAATATGAAGTTGAATTACTAGTCCTGTTTTAGTTAAACTTATTTTTTCCATTACGTGCATGCTTATTGGTGTAGCTGTCATTAAAAATGCCATTACAGCATAAGCAAATGCAGAAGCAATTAATGCTTGTAAAAATCTTGGTTGAGAAATTAACCCTAAATAACTACGTGAATTTTCTTTGTTAACATTATTTGGTTCGTGTCCATCTTTATAAAATAAGAGAAAAATTGTTGATGTAAGTGTTAAAGCAGCAAGCACAATATATGATCCAGCATACAAATGTTCAGAAATAATTTCTTTTGAAAAATTTGCTGCATTTGGCCCTATAAAGGCCGATCCAATACCCGCTAATAATATTATTGATATAGCTCTAGGTGCCATATCTTTTTTTACCGTTTCAACAGCTGCAAAACGGTATTGATGACTAAAAGCCACTCCTGCCCCAAGTAAAAAACATGCAAAGTTAAATAAAATAAAACTTTCGATAATTATTGAATATGCAGCAAGTAATGATGACAATGAACTTCCAATTGAGGAAAAAATAAAGCCAGCTCTTCGACCAATTTTACTCATAATTTTTGCTGCAAAAATTGCGAAAATTGCTACCCCTACAATTGAGAGTGCCATTGGTAGAGTTGCTAAAGATTTTATTGGACTAAATTGAGAACCAATTATCCCACTTAAAAAAACTGTGACTGGTGCTGCAGTAAATGCAAAAATTTGACTTAAAATTAATAGCCAAAGATTTTTATTCATTAAAACATATACTTGTCTGCGATGTACATGACCCAAGCTATTGCAGCTCCAAGTATAATATATTTCATAATAATTTTATTTTATTTCTATTTTTTCAGGAAGTATACCTTTTGGACGATACCTCATAATTATCAATAAACCCATTCCCATCATTAAATACCTAAAGTAAGGGACACTCTCTATTAAATGTACTTTTAGTTCATGTGTCTCTGGAAGGCCCATAGTAAATAGGTTAATCAAGAATAAGGATATCGGTGCAGCCTCAATCCATAGAAACCATACTGCAAATCCACCTAAAATAGCTCCAAAATTATTTCCACTACCACCCACGATTACCATTACCCAAATTAAAAAAGTATACCTCATAGGTCTGTAGCTACCAGGCGTGAATAAACCATCTTGTGTTACAAGCATAGCACCTGCAATACCCACAATTGCTGAACCTAAAATAAATATTAACAAGTGTTGTTTGACAACATTTTTACCCATTGCATTGGCTGCTTCTTCGTTGTCTCTTATGGCTCTCATCATTCTTCCCCATGGAGAGTAAAGTGCTTTTTGGGTAACTATTAATAAAGCTATAACTACAATTAAGAATAAACCTGAATAACAAAGTTTTACAAAGACTGACGATCCTTCAATAACTAATTGATTAAGTGCAGTTTGTTTATCCGAAATATTATAAATTAATTCTAACTTACTTGAATTAAATTTTGCAACTAAATTTATAAACCATTCTGTAGTTTGAAGATTAACTTCATACGGCACTGGTCTATCTAATCCAATTACATTCTTAACACCTCTTGCTAACCAATCTTCATGTTTAATAATAGCTATAATAATTTCAGAAATAAGTAATGTGGCAATTGCTAAATAGTCTGCACGTAAACCAAGAGCAACCTTACCTACTACAAATGCTAGTCCTCCAGCAAAGAAAGCTCCAACTATCCACGAAAATAATATTGGCAATCCTAACCCTCCAAGAAACCCTGTTGTTGAAGGGTTTACTGCTTCGATTGCCTCAATACCCGATTCAGAAGTAATTCTTATGATTACAATTCCAGCAATAATAATTGCTGTAATTCCATAAGTTCTTATTTTTGTTTTTTCAAAATTTTTTAGGATAAAACGAATAATAAAAATCATCGCAATTATCAACCATAGACACATTAAAATATCAAAACCACCAGCACTCCAAGCTTCTGGCACAGGATCAACTGATATTAAAACTGCAGCTAACCCACCTAGTGCCGCATAACCCATAAGACCAAAATTAATTAAACCAGCATAGCCCCATTGTACATTTGCTCCCATTGTCATTACTGCAGAAATTAAACACATGTTAAAAATTGAAAGAGCAACATTCCATGATTGAAATATTCCAACTAAAATAATTAAACCCATCATTATTGCATAAGCCACAATTATATTCAGATTTTTTCTCATAGTACCTTTCCTTTAAATATGCCATTAGGCCTGTAAAGTAAGACAATCACTAGTATCGAAAATGACACTGCAAATTTATAATCTGTTGATAATAATTGCACTAAAGTTTCTGGTTCCATACTTTTTGGCAAAATATACATAAAAAATTTCTTATAAGCGTATGTTATAAATATCTCTGAAAAGGCAATGACGTATCCTCCCAAAAATGCTCCGAATGGGTTTCCAATACCACCAACTATTGCTGCAGCAAAAATTGGCAACATATTATTAAAGTAAGTAAAAGGCTTAAAACTTTTATCTAAACCATACAAAGCGCCTCCAATTGTTGCTAAAATTCCTGCAATAATCCAAGTAATCATGACTACTCTTTTAGGGTCGATTCCAGATAATAAAGCTAAATCTTCATTGTCTGAATAAGCGCGCATACTCTTTCCTGTTTTAGTTTTGTTTAAAAACCAAAATAGAATTGAAACCAATATAAGAGTTACAAATATAGTAATTACCTGACTAGATTTAATTGCTAAACCTTCATTAAGTCCTGTCATTTCTTTAAATTCGCTTGCTTTGATAATAAATTTTTCTCCATCAAAAAATCTTCTATCTGATGGACCAATTATTATTCTCACAACAGCTTGGGTTACAAACATTACACCAATACTAACCATTGCAAGCTGAACTGGTGGGCTTTTATTTACCCTATAATATCTAAATACAAATTTATCTACAAAGAGCATGTAACCAATCATAAAAATTATTGCAAATGGTATTGCAAGAAGAGCTGTTGGCAAAACGCCTAAAGAAATTCCAAGCGATTGAAAATACCAAGTAATTAAAATGGTCACCATTGTTCCAAAAGCCATCATGTCTCCTGTTGCAAAATTTGCAAACCTTAGAATTCCATAAATTAAAGTTACAAAAATAGCTCCAAGTGCTAATTGAGAACCATAAGTTAATGCTGGTACAAAAATGTAATTTAGTAATAATATAATTGCATTTAAAAAATCCATATTATCCTCCCAAAAAAGAGCTTCTTACTCTTGGATCATTTAATAATTCTTTCCCAGTACCTGAATATTTATTTTCACCAGTTACGAGTACATATCCACGGTCTGAAATATTTAATGCTTGTTTAGCATTTTGTTCAACCATTAAAATAGCAACATTTGTTCTTTTAACTTTAATTATATGATCAAATAATTCATCCATAACTATTGGTGATACTCCAGCTGTTGGCTCGTCCAACATTAATACTGATGGCTTAATCATTAATGCTCTTCCAAGAGCAACTTGCTGTCTCTGGCCACCCGATAATTCTCCTACTAACTGACTTCTTTTTTCTCTTAGTATGGGAAATAACTCATAAATCTCATCTATAACATCTTTATAAGCATCGTCTCTTAGATAGGCTCCCATTTCTAAATTTTCTTCGACAGTCATTCCTGAAAAAACATTTTTTGTTTGAGGAACAAATGAAATACCCTCTCTAACTCTTTCTTGTGGTGAAAGTTTTGAAATATCTTTTCCATCAATTACCACTGAACCAGATTTTAATTTTAATAACCCAAGCATAGCTTTCATGGCTGTTGATTTGCCAGCTCCATTTGGTCCAAGAATTGAAACTATTTCCCCCCTATTAACATCAACTGAACAAGAATTAATAATATCAGGACCATTACCATATCCACCAGTCATTCCTATACCTTCAAAAAATGCCATTAATTTTCACCCTTTAGTTTTGACCCTCTACCTAAATAACTTTCTATAACCCTTTCATCCTTTTTGGCATCCTCAACTGTTCCTTCGAACAAGACCGAACCTTCTGCCATTACAATCACGGGATCACACAATCTACCTATAAAATCCATATCATGTTCAATCATACAAAAGGTATAACCTTTTTCTTTATTTAGCTTTTCTATTGCGGTGCCTAGATCTTTAAGTAATGTTCTGTTAACTCCCGCACCCACCTCATCAAGTAAAACTAGTTTAGCATCAACCATCATAGTTCTTCCTAACTCTAATAATTTTTTTTGACCTCCAGATAAATTTCCAGCTAGTTCATTTGAAAGATGTTCTAATTTTAAAAATTCCACAACTTCTTTAGCTTTTTCTTTAATTAATTCTTCTTCTTGGGCCACTATTGAAGGTTTTAGGAAAGCGTTCATTAATTTTTCACCAGATTGATTGCCTGGAACCATCATTAAATTCTCTAAGACAGATAAATTAGTAAACTCATGTGCAATTTGGAATGTTCTGAGTAATCCTTTTGAAAATAATTCGTATGAAGGCACATCTGTTATAACTTCATTATTAAATGTAACATTGCCGGATGAGCTTTTTAAATTACCGGCAATTAAATTAAACAAAGTGGTTTTTCCTGATCCATTTGGACCAATTATCCCTGTAATAGTTCCTTGTTTTATTTTTAGAGAACAATTTGAAACAGCTGCCAATCCACCAAAATATTTTGATAAATTGTTAATTTCTAAAATATCATTAGACATTTTTACTTATTCAATCTTTTATGAATACTATTAAGTGTTTCTGTTATTGATTTATAAACCTTCTTTTTTGACATTTCTTTTAAACCCTGCTCATTTAATCCTTTTAGAGTTTGTGATTCCTTTACCAAAAATTTTAAATCTTTTTTTGAATTAACAACAGCATCTTCTGATAAAGCTAGAAATAATGATGTTATATACTTTTGTGCATCTATTTTTTTTATACCTCTTTTAACTAACCAGTCACTCATAATTCTAAGCATATCATAGTACGAAGCCATCATTCCAGAAGTTGCCCAAAAATTAATTGATGATTTTTCATTTTTTATTTCAATAGTGGTACCTAAATTATCAAAAAAATTTTTTACTTTTTTACTAGGCGGATAAATGGGTATTGGCCCTTTTTTTATTGATATTGGTGGTAATGGAATTGCTCTTACAATATTAGCTTTAACTTTTATCATCTTCTTTAATTTCGATAAAGTTATTGTAGAAATAAAGCTAATAATGGTTTGTTTTGGCTTAAAACTTAAATTTTTAATAATTTTTTCACCAACTGAAGGTGTTACAGATAAAAAAACCCAGTCTGAATTATCAACAATATATTGATTGCTTTTATTAATAAAAATTTTTTTAAATTTTTTTTTTAATTTAAATGAATTTTTAATGTTTCTTTTTGAAACTGTTATTTTCCTATATCTTATTTTTGAGTTACAAATACCCTCAATTACAGATGAAGCAATTTTTCCTGTGCCAATAAATCCTAATCTCACTTCTTGTGTATATCAGCTTAATATTATTTTTCCCAAAAAAAAAGCCCCCTATAAAGGGGGCTTTAAATTTGATTATCTATTAAAAAATTTAGAATGATTTACCAACTGATACAGTACCAGTTACACCATCTAAGTTTTTCAATTTGATTGTATTGTCATTTGAAGACAAAGTAACACCATCAAAAGACACGTATTGTCCTTCAACTCTAAAAAACAAAGTGTTAGGTAATTCTTTATGATATCCAACACCTATTGATGTTCCATCTAAAGTAGTATTACCGTAAGTTGAACCAGTAGCTAAATTTTCATTAGTTACTACTTCTACTTCCAATGCACCAGCTCTGACGTACAGATTTTCTGTAACCATAGCTTTTAGATAGATTTGATTCATTGCATCAAAATCAACTTGAACTGTATTGGTTGACGCAGTTGACGCTTCACTGTTTGCAGTTCGTTGATCATTTTTATGTGTCTCTGCAGTTTCAGTTGAAAATAATTCAGGAGTATGGTTGTACCCAATTGCAAATCTTCCAATTTCTTTTTCTATGAAGATTGAACCGAATCCACCTGCACCAATTTCAGTATTTTCTTGTTTTGTAGTTCCTTCAGATCCCGTCGCATCAGTTTGAGATTCACTACCAGAAGCAGCAAATAAACCCATGGTACCTGAAATTCCTACATTTACACCAAGATCAGCGGATGCAGTAGAAATTAGGAACATGACAGAAACAAGTGATAAAATTATTTTTTTCATAACAAGTTATTTCCTTTAATTATTATTATTAATATTAATATTGGGTTTACTTTTACTAAACTAAACAAGAAACACACATTGAATCTTCACTTATTTTAAGAAAAAAAGAATGTGTTGCAAAAAAACAACAATCTAAATATCAAATAATAGTAGGAAAATTAAGGGTTATTCTCTTATAAGTTGAATTAATTGTTAAAATATCACTTAAATTTAAGTCTATATTTTATCTATTTTGTAAATTTACCTCTAATTCTTAATAATTCACGACTCAACATCTTATTAAAGGTAAAGGGTCTTCTCCCATGTAGCCAGAAATAATTATTAGCAACTATTGATGAACCTGCAGGTAGTTTGGTAATTACTTTTTGTTTACTACCTTCTAGAGAATCGGACAATTTTTGTAAAAATATTCCTTGTTTCATATCCTGAGGTTCTGGAAATTGATCTATATATGATATTTTAGGTTTTCCATTATTATCAGATGAAAAAACTGGATGTTCCACTTTATAATCAATATTTTTACTTTTGGGAGAGCCCCAAATAAAGTTCTGCCTACCAACAGGATCATTATATAAATCCTCACAATATTCCCAATCATCTAAATGTAACATTGCAGTTTCTCCACCTTCAACATTTTGTTCTTCAATTTTTGTCATTAATAACCAGTCAGTAACTTCTTTAACGTATGTTCCGTCGGTATGAAGATCCATATTGGTGTATGCTTTTCTTAAATATGAGTCGCTCTTATCTTCGTGTTTAACAAAAAACCGAGCATAATATTTCCCAGTCATAGAATCGTGGTTAGGATTTCCAATTAAGTGTGCAACTGCTGTTGATAATTTAACCAAAAATGTATCATCAATCTTGGTATCAGGATTTTTAGGTCCAATAATAAAACAACCTGTAGATCTGTCTCTAATTATAGAGTTTATTAATTTACTAAGTTTATTATCTGTAAGATCATCTAAACTTTTTGCTATAGTAAAGCGTGTAAAGGGTTTTAATTCTAATGCTGTTAAATCAAATTTATTAAATGGAAATATTAATTTTTCAATAATTTCATTTTCTATATCAATATTTATTATTCTTTTTGAATTATTGTGTTCTGAAATTGTTAAACCTGCAATTTTTTCCATTATAAGTATTCACTCAATAATGCCATCATTATAGCAGAAATTACTGTTGGATAAACAAAATTTCTTTTAGTTATAAAGAATATAAATAAACAAAATAATACCACGATTGCTCTATTCAAATAGCTTGCATCAGATAACGCTCCAACAGGAAAAACAATTGTTCTAGCTATCAAGGCTGCTAATGTTGAATAAGCTAAACAATTAAACCATCTAAATAATTTCGAAGTTTCTTTTATTCCTTTTGATGAAATAACTCCTAATACCCTGGATGAAAAAGTAGCAAGAGAAGTAACTAAGATTGCAAGAACTACACTAGTTGACATTTAATTCTCCTATAAAATAAGCAATGGTCCCACCAATAAGTCCACCAAGTAAAATTGACCATTCTGGAGATAAAAAATAAAAAATTGGTCCAAGCAACAAACCTAATATTACTGCTGCCCCTATTTGAATTGTCCTCATTGCACCTACCATCATGCATAAAAAATAAATTGGATTTAAAATTGCTAAACCCATCATGATATTTTTATCCAAATAATCAGAAGCATAAAATCCAATGAAAGTCCCAATTACAGCTGTTGTCCAGGTTGCACAACCAATACCAATCCAAAAATCTATTCTATTTTTTTTTTCAATATTTTTATAGTTGCTCTTCATTATCAGCCATGCTGATACGGCAATGAAATGGCATGAGAAATAATATTTCCATCTTGGTTGACTTTTGTGCATCATTAACGGAAATAAAGAAACTGCCATAGGATATAGTCGGGCATTAACAAACCAAACAGCTAAAAAAATATTTAATAGTGACGCTCCAACCAACAACGACTCAGCCATTACCAATGAACCTGGTAAAGCATAAGTTAACATTGTTGAAAAAATACTTTCCTGAATATTAAACCCTAAATTTTTAAGAAGAGCGCCAATAGCTATAAAACAACATCCAAGTGCAAGTGCTGGACTATCTGGTTTTATAATAGATTTAAAGCCTTTAAAGAAAAACTCTTTATTAATCATTACCCTCCAAGGAATAATCTACCGACATCAGGATTATTTAATAAATCATCTCCTTTGCCAGCAATCGCAGTTTTTCCTGAAACTAAAACGTACCCAATGTCTGCAAACTCTAATCCTTTTTTAGCATTTTGTTCTACTAATATGATTGTTTTTTTTTCATTTACTTGAAGATCTCTTAAAATTTCAAAAACCATGTCGATATATCTTGGTTCTAATCCAATAGATGGTTCATCAACTAGTAATACTGATGGCTTCATAACTAATGCTCTAGAAATTTCTAATAGTCTTCTTTCTCCACCTGATAAAACTTTGGCAGGTTGATTTCTTCTATTTCTTAATCTTTCATATTTTTCAAAAATTCTTTCTGCTTCTTGATAAGATTCATCAGTATTTTCTTTGGCATAACCACCCATTAATAGATTTTCTTCAACTGTCATGTCTGGGAAAACAGAATTATCTTGAAGAATATATGCAATACCACATGATGTAAGTTTCTGAGCTGGAGTTAAATGTGTAATTTCTTTTCCATCAATTTCAATTTGTCCTGAAAAAATATTTGTAAACCCATAAATTGAATGAAGTATTGTAGATTTCCCCGCACCATTTGGCCCAATCAAACATAAGGATTGTGCCTTACTTGCATACAAATCAAAATCATGAAGTATTTCCATTTTACCGTAACCAGCTGACAGTTTTTTTATTGTTACATGATTATTCTCAGGAGCTAATTTTTTTAGCTCTTCTGGCCCTGGTGCTTTTCCTAATACATCATATTGATTTGACATTATTGAGCTCCCAAGTAAGCGTCTAATACACGCTTATCATTTTTAATTTCATTTGGAGTTCCATTTGCTAACATTTGACCGTGTGCTAAACAAAAAACTCTTTGTGCTAAATTCATAATTACTTTCATATTATGCTCTATAACCAGCAAAGTAATTCCATAATCTTTATTAACAGTAATTAATCGATCAATAATTCCATTAATCAATGTAGGATTAATTCCAGCTGTTGGCTCATCTAATAGAAGCATCTTAGGTTCATTCATTAATGCCATAGCTAATTCTAGTAATTTTTGCTGTCCAAAAGAAAGATCTCCCGCTCTAAGTTTTCTTTTTTGATGAAGTCCTACAAATTTTAATAACGTTTCTGCTTTATCTGTTAAGTCTGATGGTATCTTT